>JACXTT010002474.1_pt1 | contig 29251 bp, 28 predicted proteins | sample 9270951 | NCBI WGS metagenome assembly JACXTT01 (sample SAMN15532306, study PRJNA645909) | rock metagenome | isolation source: weathered quartz diorite | place: Puerto Rico | collected 2017-06-21 | reverse complement strand
GGGTTATGGCCTGGAAATCGGTTGCCGGGCTGATCTGGTCGCATTCGCGGCGCCGACCGAGATGGACGCGATCAGGCTGGTGGCGTCGCGAAAGCTGGTGCTGCGCGCCGGCAAGGTCGTGGCGAAGACCGAGCCCGCCCACACGATGGTGGTGTGGGATGGACGCGAGGAGGAGGTCGACTTCCTGAAGCCGGCCCGCTGACCCCCCCGGCTGCTCGTAAGGTTTCTGCCGACCGAACATGGGTCGCGACGTGCTGTTCGAACCGGGCCACATCGGACCAGTCCAGACGGCTAACCGGATTGTGCGAGCAGGCACATCCGAAACGGCTGCGGGGGACGGGGGACAGGTCACCGACCGGCTGGTCGAGATCTACCAGACGCTGGCGCGCAACCGCGTCGGCCTGATCCTCAGCGGCCACATGTTCTGCCAACCGCGTGGGCGCTACGCCGCACATCAGACAGGCATCGATGATGATGCCCAGCTGCCTGGCCTGTCGAGACTGGCGTCGTCCGTCCACCGCCAGGGCGGCAAGGTGTTCGCGCAGCTGGCTCACGCCGGCAGCCAGTCGCGCGTGCCGGAGAACCAACCACTCGCTCCATCGCCGGTGGCCAATGCGCTGACCGGGCGGATGGTCAGGCCAGCGACCGAAGACGAGATCGCCGAGGCGATCGCCGGGTTCGCGGCCGGCGCCCGTCGCGCCGCGCAGGCAGGCTTCGACGGCGTGCATATCCACGCAGCCAACGGCTATTTGATCAGCGAGTTCTGCTCGCCCCTGACCAACCGGCGCGACGACCGCTGGGGAGGCTCTCCGCAGGCGCGCGATCGGTTCCTGGTAGAGGTCTTGAGGGCGGTGCGGCGCGAGGTCGCGGCGGGTATGGCAGTCACCGTCAAGCTTGGCCTTGAGGATGCCGTGCCTGGCGGCATGACTCTCGAGGAGGGCGCTCGCCGCGGCGCCGCACTTGCGGCCGCGGGCGCCGACGCCATCGAGGTCTCGTGCAATGCCATGCGGCTGCCCAGTGACTCAGCCAAGGAGTACGTCGCAGTGGGGCCGGGCCGGGCGTGGCGCGACCTCCTCTTCAATCGCGTGCTGTCCGCGCCGTACGCGGAGGCTTACTTCCTACCGGCTGCGCGCGAGCTGCGCAGGCGCGTGACGGTGCCGATCATCCTGGTCGGCGGCATGCGCACTCCGGCCACGATGGAGGGAGTGCTGCAGCGCCGGGATGCGGACTTCATCGCGATGTCGCGTCCGTTCATCCGCGAGCCCGACCTCGTCCTCAAGTTGGAGCAAGGACGTCGCGGACCGGTCGCGTGCACGTCATGCAACCTGTGCCTCATGCACGAATCGCACCACTCGCTGCGCTGCTGGCGCGTGCCGCGCCGGCGGCTCGTCGAGCACGCCATTTATAGGATCGGCGGAGGGCTTCGCGAGGCTTACCGGCCGCACACCTCTTAGCTTTCGGGGCGCCGCGCGACGGCGTCGATCTCGACCAGCGCTTCTGGAATGACAAGCGCAGAAACCTCGACCAGCGTGCTCGCGGGACGGCTCTCGCCAAAGTATTTGCGCCGTACGGTGTTGACGGCGGGGCGATCACCGATGCGCCGCAGGTAGACGGTCACCTTCACCACGTCGGCAAAGGTCGCGCCCGCCTGGTCGAGAACAAATTTGATGTTCTGGTGCACGCGCTCGGCCTGCGCGACCACGTCGTCGCCGCCGACGAGCTTGCCGTCCTTGTCGACGGCCAGCATCCCGGACACCCAGATGAATTCCCCGGCGACAACCCCATCCGTGTACTGGCTAATCGGTTCCGGGAGGTGGTCTGGAACGCGGATTCTTTCGATCGCAGCCATCGGCTGTGGGTCCTCCTCAGGGCATAAGGCCGGCGACTTGACACCTTCCACGGTCGCTTATATAGTCCGACCGTCGCAATTGTCGGACAAATTACCGTAAGGGCGGGTTCAAGGGATGGGTGAGCGACCGGCTCTTTGGAGCGCACGTGCTTCGATCGTCGTGGTCGCCGCCGTGGTCGTCGCGGCCTGTGGCTCAACCTCGCAGGCCGCGACACCGAAGAGTTACACGGGCACGCTGACATTCGCGAGCTTCAATCCGTTCACGGGCCCTGACGCCTCGTTCGGACCGGAGATGCAAGCGGGATGCATCGTGGCCATGCACCTGATCAACAGGGCCGGTGGGATCCTCGGCCATCAGATCCAGTGCATCACCGTGGACACCCGCGGCGACCCGGCCGACGCAGTGCCGGCGGCCCAGAAGATGATCGCGACCACCACGAACCTGGTGGGCATGAACGGCCCGAGCTCGGACGAGGCGGCGCCGACAGTCCCGATCATCAACCGCGCCAAGATCCCGATGTTTCTCGACTCTGGCCAGGCCGCCTTCGACCACAACACCAGCCCGTATGTGTGGCGCCTCACGCCCGCCGACGACGCGGCCGGCGTCGCCATGGCGATCTACGCGTACAGGAAGGGTTATCGCAAAGGGGCGGCCATCTTCGGCAACGACCCGAGCTCACAGGGCAACGTGCCGAACCTGCTTTCGGCCTTCCAGAAACTCGGCGGAACCATCGTGGTCAACAAGCAGCTCGCGCTCGACCAGCCGAGCTACCGCACCGAGGTCCAGGCCACGATCGATGCCGGAGCCGACGTGATGTTCACCGAGGCCGACCCGCAGACGGACGCAGCCTTCATCAGCCAGTATCACCAGCTGAGTGGGAACTACCTGCCCGTGGTCGGCACGCAGCCGACCGTCCAGCCACCGTGGGCAGTGGCCGTGAGCGGAGCCATCGGCAAGACCAATCTACAGAGCATCTTCGCCGCGGCACAGCCCTACGCGCCTTCGTCTGGCCCCTCGTTCGACGTCGAGAACAACGAGCTGCTCGCCTCGCCGGACGTACCGCAACCGGGCCCGGGCGGTCCGGCCCAGTGGAGCGCCGACCCGTATACGGAGACCGACTACGACGCGATCGTGATCATGGCGCTGGCCATGATCATGGCCAACACGCCCGACCCATCCTTCTACAACCAGTTCATCCCGCAGGTGGTGGCGGATTCGCCCGGCGCGACAGAGGTCCACTCCTACCAGGAAGGCAAGGACGCGCTCGCGGCGGGCAAGAAGATCCACTATGTCGGCGCCGGCGGCCCGATCGCGCTGGACCAGTACCACAACTCCAATGGCGCTTTCCAAATCGTCGGCTACGCGCCCGACGGCACGAACCCGGCGCTCGACGTCGTCAGCGCGGCCGACATCGCGAAGTACCACCGCTAATCACCGGCTGGGCGGAGCTCCAGGTCTGAGTCCGCCTTGAACCAGATCGTCCCGGCGATCGGATTCGGGTTGATCACGGCGTCGATCCTCGCCATCGCGGCGGTCGGCTTCACGCTGCAGTTCAGCGTCACCAACATCCTGAACCTGGCTTACGGCGACATCATGACCGCGAGCGTATTCAGCGCTTACGTCGCCAACCAGGCCGGAGTGAACGTGTGGCTGAGCCTGCTGATCGCGGCGCTGTTCGGCGCCGGCTTCTCGGTGCTCTTGAACCGCCTGGTCTACTTCCAGTTCGTTCGGAGGGGCACGAAGCTCTTCGCGATGATCATCGTGACGATCGCGATGAGCCTGATCATCCAGAACGGCCTGCTTGCGATCTTCAGGCCGACGTTCTTCAGCCTCAACGCCTCGCAAGGGCAGTCGTATCACCTGGCCGGCATGGTGTTCACCACCAGCCAACTCGCGATCATGGGCATCGCTGTGGTGGCCATGCTGGCCGTGCACCTGCTGATGACCCGCACGCGGCTCGGCAAGGCGATGCGTGCCACCGCGACCAACCCTGGGCTGGCGCGAAGCTGCGGCGTCGCGACCGACCGCGTAATCGACCTCGCGTGGCTCGTATCAGGCGCTCTGTGCGGCATGGCGGGAGTGGTGCTCGTGCTGAACACGGCAACGTTCAGTGAGGGGACGGGGGCGAGCTTCCTGGTTCCCATCGTGGCCGCCGCGGTGCTGGGCGGGATTGGTCAGCCCTACGGCGCGATGTTGGGCGCGGTCACGATCGGGCTGGCGACCGAGGTCTCCGCCGCGGTCATCAGCCCCTCCTACAAAGACCTGGTTGCGTTCGCGATTCTGATCCTCGTGCTGCTCGTCCGGCCGCAGGGCATCCTGTCCGAGGTCGCCACCGCGAAGGAGGTGGCGGCGTGAGCGACGCGATGCAGTTCTACATCTCGACGCTGCTGATCTACCTGTTCATCGACATCATGGGAGTGCTCGGTCTCAACCTCCAGTTCGGGGTCGCCGGCATCATCAACTTCGCATACATCGTGTTCGTGGCAGTCGGCGCGTACACGACCGCCGTGCTGTCCCTTGGTCCCGACTATCCCGAGAACTACCAGCACTACGTGTTCGGAGCCAGCTGGCCGTTCCCGCTGCCGCTGCTGGCGGGTGGGGTGATGGCGGGGTTGCTCTCGCTGCTGGTCGGCGTGATCAGTCTGCGCCGCTTACGCAGCGACTACCAGGCGATGGTCATGCTAGTGCTCTCTCTGATTGCCACCGTGGTCGCGACCAACGCCACCGGGCTGGTCAACGGCCCCTTGGGCCTTTCCAACGTGCCCCAGCCACTGTTCGATCAGCTCGGCCTGGACCCGCTCGGTTACCAGTGGGCTTACGCAGTGTGGGCCTTGCTGCTCACGGCGGTCACGTTCCTCTTCGTCCGCGGCATCACCAACTCGCCGCTTGGTCGCACTCTGCGCGCCATGCGTGACAACGAGACCGCCGCTTCGGCGCTTGGCAAGGGAGTCGTCGGACTGCGGCTGCTGATCTTCGTCGTCGGCGGCATCATCGCTGGCATCAGCGGCGGCGTGTTCGTGGAGTTCATCCAGGCCTGGTCGCCAGGCTCCTGGCTGTATCCCGAGACGTTCGTGCTCCTCGCCGCGATCCTGGTCGGCGGCGCCGCCAACAACTGGGGCGCGATGGTCGGTACGCTGCTCGTGCCCATCGCCTTCCTGGAGGCCACGCGCTACTTACCCAAGATCTGGTACGACGGCTTCACCGAGGCCATGGCGTGGGTGTGCGTCGGGCTCCTGATCCTTTTGTTCCTGTGGTTCCGACCGCGGGGCCTGTTCCCCGAGAAGCCGGGACGCTTCAAGCCGCGAGCGGTGGTGTCGAGCACGCCTGAGAAATGAGCTCGCAGCCGCAAACCATCCTCTCGGTCGTAAACGTGCGGCGCGGTTTTGGCGGTGTACGCGCGGTCGATGGCGCGACCTTGAGCGCCATGCGCGGCCACATCACAGGCCTCATCGGTCCCAACGGAGCGGGCAAGTCGACGCTGATCGCCGTCATCGGCGGCGCGCTCAAGCCGGAGGGCGGGTCGATCACGTTCGACGGGCAGGAAGTCACCGGCATGCCCGCGCATCGGGTCGCGCGCCAGGGCCTGATTCGCACCTTCCAGCTCTCCGCTGAGTTCTCGAGGCTGACCCTGCTCGAGAATCTGCTCGTCGCCGCGCGCGTGCAGAAAGGGGAGTCCCTGTTCGGCGCCGAGCTCGGGCCGCTCTACTGGGGGCGTGACGAGGCGGGGCTCGTCGATGCGGCTCGCAACGTGCTCGACCGCTTCTCCATGACCGCCAAGGAGAACGAGCTGGCGGGCAACCTGAGCGGCGGGCAGAAGCGACTGCTCGAAATCATGCGGGCGCTCATGGCCTCGCCGAAGATGCTCCTGCTCGACGAGCCGTTCGCGGGGGTCAATCCGACGCTCGCGCGAGAGATCGAGCAGTACCTCATCGACCTGCGCGACGAGGGGCTGTCGATGATCATGGTCGAGCACGAGCTGGCGGTGGTCGAGCGGCTGTGCGAGCCCGTGGTGGTGATGGCCCAGGGCAGGGTCATCTCCGAGGGCTCGATGAAGGACGTGAGCGCGCGCCGGGAGGTGCTGGATGCCTACCTCGTCGGCTAGGCCGCCTGCATATCTCGACGTCGAGAACGTCAGCGCCGGCTACGGTGGCGCGCCCATCGTCACCGATGCGTCCGTATCTGTTGGCATCGGCGAGATCGCCACGGTTGTCGGCCCGAACGGAGCGGGGAAGAGCACGCTGCTCAAGGCGGTCGTCGGAATGATCCAGCCGACGAGCGGCCGCGTCGTCATGGGCGGCGAGGACGTGACCAACATGCGCGCCAACCTGCTGGCCAAGCGAGGCCTCGGCTATGTGCCGCAGGTCAATGACGTGTTCGAAACGCTGACAGTGACCGACAACCTGGCGCTGGGCGGCTACCTGCTCAAGCAAGCCGACGTCCTGAAACGCACCGAGGCGGTGCTCGAGGTCTTTCCGGCCCTTAAGAAGATGGTCAAGCGCACCGCCAGCAAGCTCAGCGGCGGCGAGCGAAAGATGCTGGCAATGGCCCGGGTGCTGATGCTCGAGCCGAAGGTGCTGGTGCTCGACGAGCCAACGTCGAACCTCAGCGCTGACCTGTCGCGGGTACTGCTCGAAGAGCACGTCAAGCGCCTGGGCCGCGCCGGCACCGCGGTTTTGATCGTCGAGCAGAAAGCGCTGGCCGCGCTGAGCATCTCCGACTGGGCCTACGTGATGGCGGCAGGGACCGTCACGGTTTCGTCGGCAGCGCCGGAACTGCTGGCGCGCAAGGACATCGGCGAGGTGTTCCTGGGTCGTGCGGGAGGCGACGCGAACGTCCCGCGAGCTTCGGGTGGCGTGGGTTAGGGAGGAAGCGTGATGGCGCCGGTCGATGGCAACAAGGTCAGGGACGTGGTGATGCCGGCGAAATCGGGGCTGGCGGTCGAGCTGAAAAAAGGCCAGTCCATCCGCATCACCGACATCGAGGGCAAGCAGGTGTGCGACGTCGCAGTCTTCAACATGTCCAACCTCCGCGAGAAGCTCTCGACCTCCTACTCACGCACTCGCTACCCGATGAAGGTCGTAGGTGATTACATCCCCCGTGACCACCTGACCGAAGGCGACACTCTCATGTCGACCCTCTGCCGGCCCCTCATGACGATCACCAGGGAGACGGCCACGATCAAGGGGGTTCACGACACGCACCACCGCATGTGCAACCGCTATCTCTACGAGACCAACGGTTTTGGGCCGCGGGATGGGTGCCAGGAGATCATCGCCAAGGCGGTCGCGCCGTATGGCATCGAATCCGAGGATCTGCCCGACACCTTCGACCTGAACATGAACTTCACGCACGACTGCGCGAACGGGCGCTGGTGGATCAAGGAGCCGGTCAATGAACCTGGTGATTACGTCGAGATGCGCGCCGAGATGGATGTGTTGATCGGGCTCTCGAACTGCCCGCTCGACGTCATGGTCCCGTGCAACGCATTCAAGTGCACGCCGCTGCGGGTCGAGGTGTTCGAGGCAGTTTGATGGGCGGGGCGGTGGAGGTCCTGGTTCCGGCGTCGCACGGCCGCGCGTTCCGCGTGCCGAAGGGGGCGCTGCTCGAGATCATCGACGTCGAAGGCCAGCAGGTCGCGGACTTCATCTCGGTCATCGAGAACAACCCGAAGGAGTGGCTGTCCGCGACCCACACGCGCTCGGTCACGCTTCGCCTCAACCTGGCCGTTGGCGACCGCCTTCAGACCAACTGGCGGAATGACATTTACGAGGTCGTGAGTGACGACGTCGGTATGCACGACCTGGTCACGTCGATGTGCGACGCGCGTCGGTACGTCAAGGACTACGGCGTCGCGGACCACCGCAGCTGCCGCACCAACTTCACCGAAGCGCTGGAGCCCTGGAACTACGAGGAATGGCAGATCCCCGACGTCATCAACGTGTTCCAGAACGCGCCGATCCGGCCCAACCGCACGTTCGGCAACGAGATCCCGACCAGCCGGCCCGGCGACAAGCTGGTGCTGCGGGCGCTCATGGACGGGATCATCGCGGCCATATCCGCGTGTCCGCAGGACCTCAACCCGTGCAACGGTTTCCACCCAAGCCCGATCCTGGCCAGGATCGTGGTGCATCCATAGCGAAGGAGAGGCGGCGATGGATCTGCAGCTGAAGAGCAAGGTCGCATTCGTGACCGGCGCCAGCAAGGGCATCGGTCGCGCCGTGTCGGAGGAGCTTGCGAAGGAAGGCGCGAACGTGGTGATGACCGCGCGCACCGCGGAGCCGCTCGAGGTGGCAGCACGCGAAATCGCGGCCATGACCGAGCGCGAGATTGTGCCGATGGCCGGCGACATGAGCCAGACCGACGACGTCAACCGCTGCGTCAAAGCCGCGCTCCAGAGGTTCGGCCGCATCGACATCCTGGTCACCTGCGCAGGCAGCTCGCCCGGCGGGCTGCTCGAGGACCTGACGGAGGAGCAGTGGATGTCCAGCCTCAATCTCAAATTCATGGGCTACGTACGCTCGGTGCGCGCAGTCATCTCGCATATGCGCGAGCGCGGCGAGGGCGCCATCGTGCTGGTCGTCGGTAACGATGGGCTCAAGCCGAGCTATTGGGAGATGACCGCCGGGGTGGCCAACGCCGCGGACATCAACTTCGCCTCGTCGGTCGCCGAGCAGTACGGGCGCCATGGCGTGCGGATCAACACGGTGAACCCGGGACCGGTCAACACCGACCGTTGGGAAGGGCTCGAGAAAGCATTCGCGCGCGACAAGAAGGTCGACCAGGAGCGAGCCCACGAGCTCGCCATCTCATCGATCCCGTTCCACCGTATCGCCGAGCCCCACGAGGTGGCATCGCTCGTCGTGTTTCTGGCGTCGCCGCGCGCGGCGTTCATCAACGGCGCGCACATCCCGATCGACGGCGGGCAGCGCAAAGCGCTGATGGACCTCTAGGCCGGCCTCAAGCCGGCAGCAGCTTCTTGCGGTCGATCTTGCCCAGCGGATTGCGGGGCAAGGCGTCGACGACGTATATCACCTTCGGGCTTTTGTAGGGCGCCAGCAGCGTCCTGGCGTGTTCGATGAGCGCCCGCTCCGAGAAGCGGGCTTCGGGTTTCAGCACGACCCAGGCCGTGACCTCCTCGCCCCACCGCTCACTCGCGACGCCGGCCACCGCGACCTCCGCCACGGTGGGATGCTGCTCGAGCGCCAGTTCCACCTCACGCGGTGACACCTTCAGGCCGCCGGTGATGATCACGTCCTTCAGGCGCCCGTCAACCATCAGTTCGTTGGTTTCGTGGTCGATGCGGCCGATGTCGCCGGTACGGAACCAACCATCCGCGGTGAAGGCGGACCTCGTGGCCTCATCGTCGTGCCAGTAGCCGCTGAAAACCTGGGGGCCGCGCACCTGGATCTCGTCGTCCTCACCCAGCCGTGCCTCGAGGCCGGGCAGCGGTAGGCCGACGGTGTGTACCCGGGCCAGCTCGCGCCGGTCGCTGTAGACATGCGACGCGTCCAGACCGGTCTCGGACGTCCCGTAGCGGACGAGCGGCACCTGGCCCAGAGCTCGCAAGGCGTTCTGCGCTGCCTCGCGTCCGAGCTGGGCCGAGCCGCTGACGCACAAGCGGAGCCGCGTCAGCGGAGCCGATCCAGGCGCCAGACGCTGGTACATGGTCGGCACCGCGAAGAGGATGCTGGCCCTGGTGTTCGCGACCTCTCCGGGCAGCGTGTCGGGGTCAAACCTGGTCATCAGGTGCAGCCGCGATCCCGCGATAAGCGTCGCGTGGACTCCGTTCAGGCCGTGCAGGTGGAAGACGGGCAAGGCGTGGATCAACACGTCGTGAGGCTTCCACCGCCAGGCGGCCATCGCCGCGCGGATCGATGTCAGCACTTGGCGGTGCGTCAGCGGCACGCCTTTAGGCCGCCCGGTGGTGCCCGACGTGAAGGCAAGCACCGCCGTCGCCTCGGGTGTGGAGCGCTCCGCCCACGGCGCCGGATCACCGGCCAGCATCTTCGAATTGAACTCGGTCAGCTCTAGCGCCGGTTGGGACGCCTCTCGGATCTGCTCGAGCTCCGACGGCGTGTAGGTCGGATTCGCCAGCACCGCGACCAGCCCGGCTCGCAGCACGCCTAGGTACGCGCCAAGCCACTCCGCGGACGCCGGCGCGGCGATCAGGACTCGTTCGCCAGGCTTCACCTGGCGCGACAGCCAGCCGGCAGCGCGCGCCGCCATGTGATCGAGCGCGCCATGCGACAGCTCGGCGTCTCCGATGCGGATCGCGAGCCGGTCCGGATTGGTTGCCGCCGTGGCGTGCGCCAGGCCGTGGATGGTCCCGTTGCCGAGCTCGAGCGCGAAGCGCTGCGGATCGGGCACGTCCGGAAGGTGCCGGCGCCAGCCACCTCGGCTCCACTCCGCCCAGAACCGCTGATCCACGGGTCAAATGGTGGCCGATAGACTCCAGGCGTGGGAAGGGCGCGCACATCGGACGGCATCGAGCTGCATTACGAGGAGTCCGGGCGCGGCACGCCGATCCTCTTGGTGCATGAGTTCGCGGGCGACCACCGCAGCTGGCAGCCACAGGTCGAACACTTCTCGCGCTCGCATGAGGTCATCGTCTACGCGGCTCGCGGCTATCCACCCTCGGATGTGCCGCCCGACGTCGACGCCTACACGCAGGAGCGCGCGGTCGAAGATGCCGTGGCCGTGCTCGACGCGGCGGGCGTGGAGCAGGCGCATGTCGCCGGTCTGTCGATGGGTGGCTTCGCAGTGCTGCACCTGGTGCTGCGTCATCCGCAGCGCGTCCGTTCGGCCCTCATCGCCGGCGTCGGCTACGGATCCCAGCCAGACAAAGAAGCGCAGTTTCGGCAGGAGAGCCTCGCTTTGGCGGAGGCGTTTGAGACCCAGGGTTCCGCCCGCGTGGCGCCGGGCTACGCGGTCGGGCCGGCGCGCGTGCAGCTGCAGAACAAGCGGCCAGAGGCGTGGCGTGAGTTCGCGGAAGCGCTCGCGCGGCACGACTCCATGGGCGCCGCGTTGACGATGCGCGGTGTGCAGGCGCGACGTCCTTCACTGTTCAGAATGAAGGACGAGCTGCGGGCCATCCGCACCCCCATGCTCATCGTCGCGGGCGACGAGGACGAGGGCAGCCTGGAGCCGTCGCTGATGCTCAAGCGCGCGATCTCCACCGCGGGCCTGCTCATCCTGCCGCGCACGGGCCACGTCATCAACCTCGAGGAGCCCGAAGCGTTCAACCAATCGCTGAGCGCGTTGATCGATGCCGCGGAGGCTGGTCGCTGGACATCGCGCGATCCGCGCGCGGTGGCGGGCTCCATCACCGGCGCCAAGATCTAGCCACTAGGCGCTGATCGTGCGCTGGCGCGCGGCGCCGATTCCGCTCACCAGCTGGGCGACGCCGATGCCCATGACCACCAGCAGCGGCACGTCCCATCCATGGGTCGCGGCATGAATTACGCCCGCCGCCAGGGGCCCAAGAGCCGAGATGAGGTAGCCGATTCCCTGCGCCATGCTCGACAGCCGGGCCGCGACCACGGCGTCGGCGCCGCGCGACGCCATCAGCAGCAGCGTCACGCTGAAGGTACCCGCCGTGCCGACGCCCATGAGCGTGGCCCACACGAAAGCGAGGCCCGTTGGGTAGAGCAGCACTCCGGCCAGGCCCACAAGAGTCAGCCCGCTCGTGGTCAGCACCGCCAGGCGTGGCATGCCGAACCGGTTCGCCAGCAGCGGTGCGGTGAAGTTCCCGGCGATACCGACCGCGGCCATGAACGAAAGCACTGCGCCTGCGAACACCGGGCTCGTGCCGTGGTCGCGGTAGATCGTCGGCAGCCACGACAGCAGCGTGTAGAACACCGCCGACTGGAGGCCGAAGAAGAGCGTGATCTGCCAGGCCTGCGCATCGCGGAGCAGCCCGAGGCTGGAGCCCTTGGGGCGCTGGACCGGCAGCGGCCGGCGGATCTGCGGCAGCCAAACCGCGGAGGCGACCGCGGCAGGAATCGCCCACACCGCAAGCGCCGTGGCCACCGAGCCGCCCATCGCCCGCACCAGCGGCACCGTGAACCCGGCCGCCAGGCCCGCGCCGATCGACAGCGCCATCGTGTAGGCGGCTGTCATCTCGCCGAGGTGGCTGGGGAAGCGCTGCCGCAGGACGCTGGGCATCATCACGTTCATCACCGCCACGGCCAGCCCGCACAGCACGGTGCCCGCGAACAGCGACGCGCCACCCCACCACGGCCGGAGCGTGATGCCCACGCACAGCGCACCGCACATCACCAGCAGGCCGCGTTCCTCGCCGATGCGGGCCGACAGCGGCGGACCCGCGAATGCGGCCAGGGCAAAGCACAGGACCGGGATCGTCACCAGCAGCGAGCGTGCGAAGTCGTCCAGCGACAGGTCGCGCAGGACGGGCGGCAGCTCGCCGACTGCGATGCGCAGGTTGAGAGCGAGCAGCACGATGCCCGCCGCGGTGAGGCGGTTCAGCGGCTCAGGAGCGACACGATGCGGGCGGGGCTGTAAGGCAGACGGCTGTCCGAAACCTGCAGCGCATCGGCGACCGCGTTGGCGACGGCGGCGGTCGCGCCGATGATCCCGCCCTCGCCGACGCCCTTCGTGCCGAGCTCGTGGTTCGTCGACGGCGTCACCAGGTGGCCGACTTCGACATCCGGGCTTTCGGCCGCGGTGGGGATGAGGTAGTCCATGAAGCTGCCGCTGAGCAGCTGCCCATCCCGCGCGTACGTGATCTCCTCCATCAACGCTGCGCCAACTCCCTGCACGACGCCGCCCACCGCCTGGGCCTCGACGATCGTGGGATTGATCACGACGCCGCAGTCTTCCGCGATGACGTACCGCGTGATCTCGACCGCGCCGCTGCCAGGATCGATTTCCACCTGACACGCGTGCGTGGCGTACGGGTGTGAAGCTTGGACCGCGTCGTAGGTGACCGAGACATCGAGCACGTGGCCGCCGTTCTCATCGGGGCTCGCGGCCACGAGCTCGGCGAGCGTGACGCCTGCAGCCTCGCCGGCCACGACGACGCCGGCTCCTTTCAGCGACAGGCGCTCGACGGGCTGGTCGAGGCGGTACGAGGCCGCGTTGAGAATTTCGTCCCGTAGCTGACCGGCTGCGCGGTGCGTGCTGGTGGCGGCGGTCACCGAGCTGCGGCTCATGAAGGAGCCGGTGCCTCGTCCCACGCGTGCGGTGTCGGTCTGCTCGACCACGATTGCCTCCGGCTCAAGGCCGAGCTGGGCAGCTGCAACCTGCGCGATGGTGGTCTGCGAACCCTGGCCCATCGAAGGGCATGAGGTCTGGACGCGAATCGTGCCCCGTACGTCGATCCAGACGCGTGCCGTGTCCATGCCGGGGATCTGCACCATCCCGCGTCCTTTGAACGTCGAAGAGCCGGCACCGGTGAACTCCACGTAAGTGCCGAGCCCGATGCCGACCAGCCTGCCTGCGCCACGCGCCTTGGCCTGCTCGTCGCGCGCGTGTTCGTAGCCGAATGCCTCCAGCGCAGCCTCCAGAGCGGCGGGATAGTCACCGCTCTCGAACGGGTGACCGGTGGCCGCGGTGTAAGGCATCTGCTCCGGACGCACCAGGTTTAGCCGCCGGACCTCCGCGGGGTCGAGCCCGAGCCGCGTCGCGATCATTTCCATCAGCCGCTCGTGCGTGAGCACTGCCGTCACCATGCCAACTCCGCGATAAGGACCTTCGGGACAGGTATTGGTGGCAAGCGCGTACGTGTCGTAGTCGTAATCGCGGATGTCGTACGGACCCACGATGAGGCCGGCGCACGTTAGCGGGTCGAGCAGTCCGCCGTACGGCCGGTTGCCGTATGCGCCACAGCTCGACAGCACGGTCGCGCGGAGGCCGAGCACTCGACCGTCGCTCCGCACGGCCGCGCTGAACCGCACCACCTGGTCGCGCGCGTGGTACGCCGATTGCAAGTGCTCGGAGCGATCCTCGATCCACTTCACCGTCACCTGCAGGCGGCGCGCGATCCATGCGAGGAGGATCTCCTCGGTGTAGACGCCGACCTTGAGCCCGAAACCGCCGCCGACCTCGGTTGCGATTACGCGCGCGTCCTTGACGTCGATGTGCAAGCACTCGGCGATTGCTTCCGACACCAGGTGAGGCGCCTGGGTCGAGCTCCACACGACCACGCCGGCGCCGTCGGGCGCCGCCATCGCGCCGCGTCCCTCGATGGGCGCCGCGGAGACGCGTGGGTGCACGACCTCCCCTTCGACGACCACGTCGGCGGTGGCAAAGGCTTTCGCCACGTCGCCGATCGAGCGATGGCCCAGGAAGTACTGGTTGTTGGGCACCGTGTCATGAACGAGCGGACCGCCGGCAGCCATCGCGTCGTCGAGGGTCGCGACCGCCGGCATCGGCGCCAGCTCGGCCTCGATCAGATCGAGCGCGTCCTCGGCCGCGTACCGGCTGGAGGCCACGACTGCGGCCATGATCTCGCCGACGAAGCGCGCGCGGTCGGTGGCGATGATGGGCCGGTCAGGCGCGATGGCGCCTGGCGCGGTGACGAGGCACGACATCGCATCGCAGGAGCCGGCCAGGTCCGCAGCCGTGAAAACGGCGGCCACGCCGGGCGCCTCGCGCGCGGACCTGACGTCGATGCTCTTGATGTGCGCGCTGGCCAGTGGGCTGCGGAGGAGCGCCACGTGCAGCGCTCCTTCGGGTTTCAGGTCATCGACGAACCTCGCGAGGCCGCGCAAAAGCGGCCCATCTTCCAGTCTCGGAAGCCGGCGGCCGATGGGGCCTTCGCTCTCCGGCGCGTGTCTTGACAGTGCGGACAATTAGTAATACAAATCACCGACATCGGCAAGCGGGTGGTCAAGCGCGACAGGGTGGTCCAGCCGGTGGGGGGCACGTCGCTTGCCCACCGAGCGCGCGAATCCATTTTGCATTCGATTCTCGAGCGCCGCTTCGAGGACAGCAGACTGCCGCCCGAGAACGAGCTCGCCGGCATGCTGGGCGTCAGTCGCACCACGGTGAGGTCGGCGTTGCAATCACTGGAGCAGCACGGCGTGCTGACGCGCAGCCCACGACGCGGCACACAGGTCCACGGCCGGTTGAGCCCGTCGATGGTGGCTCTACAGCGGTTGATCGGGTTCAAGCGCCTGCTCGAGGAGCAGGGCTACACGGTCGAGACCAGAACCACGCCAACCCTGTCCAGCACATCGCCGCGCGAGGTGGTCAAAGCATTGGGCCTCACCCCGGGGACGCCGATCTATCAGATCAGCCGCCTCTTCATCGCGAGCGGCAAGCCCGCGTTATGGCTCGTCAACTACATTGCGGCCGAGCTGTTCGTCGACACGCCCACTGACGGCCAGCTCGCCCAGTCCCCATTCGACATGGGCGGTCTGCTTACGGGAGGACCGGTCGATCACGCACTGGTCGAGCTCGTGCCGATGAAGGCGAGCCGCGAGGTTGCCCTGCAGCTCGAGATCAAGCCTGGCGAGGCATACCTGCTGCTCCGCGAGACCCATTACGCGGTAGACGGAGTGGTCCTCGGCTTCAGCCTCATCCACGTCAACGACCGTTTCGTTCGCTTCCGGCTGTACCGCGGCGGCGACGGGAGATGATCGGGGAGCGAGCGCTGCGCAAAGAGGACTGGCCGCTGGTCCGCGGCGAGGGCTGTTTCATCGCCGACTTCAAACGCCCTGGGATGGTGCACGCTTTCATCGCGCGCAGCCCGCTGGCCCACGCGCGCATCGTCTCGATCGACACGTCCGCTGCGAGCAGCGCGCCCGGCGTGGTCGTCGTCATGACCGCCGCCGACTTGCCCGACCGCGGGCGGCCCATCCCGACGAGGCAGTGGAACGACGAGAACGCCAATCGTTTCCTGCAGCGCCCGCTCGCGGACGGTGTGGTGCGGTACTCGGGCGAGCCGGTCGCGGTCGTGATCGCCGACAGTCGTTACCGCGCCGAGGATGCGGCGGAGCTGCTGCACATCGAGTACGAACCGCTCGCTGTCGTGCTCGACCCGGACGATGCGGTTGCGGACGGCGCTGAGCTGCTGCGCCCGGAGACCGGCACGAATGTCGCCGGCCACCAGGTGGTGGAGATGGGCAACGTCGACCGCGCCTTTGCGGAAGCGGATCTGGTGATCACCGAGGAGTTTCGCGTCCAGCGCCACGCTGCGGTGCCCCTGGAGACGCGCGGTCTGCTGGCCGAGTACGACGGGCACCGCCGGTCGATCACGGTCTGGGGCGCTGCGAAAGTGCCGCATGTGAACAAGAAGATCCTGGCCCGGCTGCTCGGCTGGGATGAGGAACGGGTGCGTATGGTCGAGCTGCACGTCGGAGGCGGCTTCGGCGCGCGTGGCGAGTTCTACCCCGAAGACTTTCTCATCCCGTTCGCGGCCATTCGTCTCGGCAAACCGGTCATGTGGGTCGAAGACCGCGAGGAAAACCTCCGCGCGACCAATCATTCGCGCGAGCAGGTGCATCGATGCGAGCTCGCGATAAAGAAGGACGGAACCTTTCTCGCGCTCAAGGACAACTTCCTCAACAACACGGGCGCGTACATCCGTACGCACGGCATGACTGTGCCCGGCCTCAGCATCTCCATGCTCCCCGGCCCGTACCGCTGGCCTGCGTACCGCGGCGAGTACAAGAGCGTGGTCACCAACAAGACACCTGGAGGCACGTATCGCTCGCCGGGTCGCTTCGAGATCAACTTCGTGCGCGAGCGGCTGGTGGACATCGCGGCGCATCGCCTCGGCCTCGACCCACTGGACGTGCGGCGCAAGAACCTCATCGGCCGCGGGAGCTTTCCGTACGAAGTCGGCACGCTCTACGACGGGCACCCCGTGATCTACGACAGCGGCGACTTCGTCCTCCTGCTCGACAGGGCGTTGGAGGCCTTCGACTGGGAAGGCATGAAGAAGTGGCGTGCCGAGCCGCCTGCCTCGGGCCTGAAGCGCGGCATCGGAATGGGCTATTTCGTCGAGAAGGCCGGGCCTGCCGAGCGCGAGTACGCGCGCGTCGAGCTCAACGACGACGGCGACGTTTTCGTTTACACGGGCTCGGTGTCGGTCGGTCAGGGAGTGGAGACGGTGATGGCCCAGATCTGCGCGAGCCATCTCGGTCTGCCGTACGAGCGCATCACGGTGCTGCACGGCGACACTGCGACGATCCCTGAGGGTATGGGCGCGTTCGGCAGCCGCGCGACGATGCTCGGCGGGACGGCGGTGATGCTCGCGGCCGAATCGATACGTAAGCAGCTGCTCGACGCTGCTGCCGAGCAGTTGGAAGCGGACCCGGCTGATCTGGTTCTCGGGCCCAACGGGGTTGCGGTCGCGGGCGCTCCGTCGCGCGTCATTTCCCTGCCCTCGCTGCTCGAGGAGCACGGTGGGGTCCTCAAAGCCGAGGATCGTTTCGTCTGCGACCTGCTCGGCTTCCCGTACGGAATCCACTTGGCGGCTGTCGAGGTCGATCCGGCGTCCGGCGCGGTGCACGTCCGCCGATTCGCGGTCGCATACGACGTGGGCCGCGTGGTCAACCCCATGCTCATGGAAGGCCAGATTTCGGGCGGATTCGCCCAGGGCATCGGCGGCACGCTGCTCGAGGAGTTCAGCTTCGACGCGAGCGGCAACCCGCTGTCAGCGAGCTTCATGGACTACCTGATGCCGACCGCCCAGGAGGTGCCGGACGTGGACATGCTCGTGACCGAGGACGCACCGTCGCCTTTGAACCCACTAGGGGTAAAGGGAGCGGGGGAGGGAGGCACGGCCGCGGTCGGCGCGGCGATCGCCAACGCCGTGTCCGACGCGCTCGGCGTCGAGGTGACGCGCCTGCCGCTGAGCCCCCAGCGAGTGACAGAGCTCGCCGGCGCATGAAGCCGGCACCGTTCGAGTACGACGATCCGCAGACTGTGGAGGAGGCCGTCGACCTGCTCGCGCGGCATGGCGACGAGTGCAAGATCCTCGCCGGTGGCCAGAGCCTGGTGCCGCTGATGAACTTCCGCCTCGCGCGCCCGGGCCGCCTCATCGACATCAACCGCATCGAGTCGCTGGCCGGTATCCGGCGCGATGGCGATTCGCTGGTGATCGGCACGATGACACGCCACTCCGACGTGGAGCACTCGCGCGAGATCGCGGAGGGCTGGCCGCTGCTGAGCGAGGCCATCGGCTGGGTCGGCCACAGCCAGATCCGCAACCGCGGCACGGTTGGCGGCTCGGCCGCGCACGCCGACCCGGCGGCAGAGCTGCCCGCGGTGTTCGCCGCTCTGGAGGCCAGGTTCAACGTCCGCTCGAAGAGGGGGTCGCGCAGCGTCGGGTGGGACGATTTCTTCGTGGCCGAGTTCACCACTTCGCTGGCGCCCGATGAGCTCCTGGTCTCCATTGAGGTGCCGAAGATCGCAGAAGGATCCGGCACCGCCTTCGTGGAATTTGCGCGCCGCCACGGCGACTTCGCGCTGGGTGGCGCCGCCGTCTCTTTGCAGGTGGTCGATGGTCGCTGCGAGAGCGCCGCGATCGCTCTGTTGTCCGCGGGACCGTCGCCGGTGCGGGCACGCGCGGCCGAACAATCGCTTGCCGGCACCAGGCTCGACGACGAGGCGTTCCATGTGGCGGCTGATCACGCGGTCAAGGGCCTGCACCCGACCTCGGACCTGCATGGCAGCAGCGAGTACCGCGTGAAGCTTCTGCGCACGATGACCGAGCGCGCACTGCGCAAGGCATCGGAGCGAGCGGGTAGGAAGGCCTGATGCGCAAGGTCTCGATCGAGATCAACGGCGGCGTCGTGGAGGGCGAGGTCGAGCCGCGTCTCCTGCTCGCTGACTTCATCCGTGATCAGGCCGGCCTGACTGGCACCCACCTCGGCTGCGAGCACGGTGTGTGCGGCGCCTGCACCGTCCAGTTAGACGGCGAGCCTGTGCGCTCGTGCTTGATGTTCGCCGTGCAGGCGAACGGTCATCGCATCGCCACGGTGGAGGGCATGGCGCCGAGCGCTCATGAGCTGCACATCCTCCAGCAGGCGTTCCATGAGAACCACGCGCTCCAGTGCGGGTTCTGCACGCCGGGCATCCTCATGACCATGGAGGCGTTCCTCCGCGAGCAGCCAGAGCCGACGCCGGCGCAGATCCGCGTGGCGCTGGCGGGCAATCTGTGCCGTTGCACCGGCTACCAGAACATCGTCAAGGCCGTCGGCGTCGCCGCCGAGCGCATGCGCAAGGAAGCCGGGCCGGTCCGCTGATTTGCTGATCGACGTCCATTCTCACTACATGCCGCGCGCGCTCGAGCGCGCGCTGGTGAAGCGCGAGGTCGCGCCGCGGATCATGAAGCGCGACGGCGTGCCGTACGTCCTGTACGGCGAAGGGTCGGGGACGCCGCTCAAGCCCGAGTTCCTGGAGCCTGACCTGATCCTCGAGGGCATGGCAGAGGCGCACATCGATCACACGGTGTTGAGCGTGACCATACCCGGGGTCGATTGGCTGGAGCCCGCCGAAGCCGAGGCGGTGGCCGGCGAGGCGAACGAGCAAACGGCCGCAGTTGTCAAGCAGCACCCAGATCGGTTCAGCGGCCTGGCGACCGTGCCCATGCAATCCCCAGAGCGCGCAGTCGCAGTGCTCGAGCTCGCGCTCGACATGGGCTTGAAAGGAGCGATGCTCTACTCCAACGTCGCGGGTCGCCATCTGGACGAAGCGTCGCGACGGGTGTTTTTCGACATGAGCGCTGCGAAGGCAGTCCCGGTCATGCTCCACCCGACCTATCCGCTCTGCGCGCCGTCGGTGAAGGCGCGGAGCCTGATGGAGATGGCGGGGTTCCTGTTCGACACGACGACGGCCGCCCTGCGCCTTGTGCTGGACGGCCTGTACGAGCGCCACCCCGACTTCAAGTTCTTCGTTCCGCACACCGGCAGCTTCATCCCCTACTTCACCGGACGCATCGACCTGATCGCAGCGGCGCGGCCCGGCGCGCGCGGGGAGGTGACCGGCGCCCCGAGCGAACAAATCAAGAAGTTCTACGTCGACACCGTGACCGGATCGCCACTGTCGGTGCGGTACTGCTGCGACTTCTTCGGCATCGATCAAGTCATGCACGGGACTGACCATCCCTTCTTTCCGATGTCCTCGGGACCGGAGCAGCTGGACAGGGTTGGGCTACCGGCCGGCGATCGTGCGAAGGTCGAGCACCTGAACGCAGCGCATTTCTTCGACCTCGACCTCCCCGCGAGGCCGGGCTAGAGCAGTGGCGCGCCTGCCATATATGAAAAAAGGTGCGTCGCCGCAGGTCGACGAGGTCTTCGCGCAGGTCGAGGGACTGGGTCGCCCGGTGCTGAACCTCTACCGCGTGCTGGCCAATCAACCTCCCGCGCTGTCCGCCTTCCTCGAGATGTCACGTTACGTGCGCGAAGCCTCGAGCCTGGATGCACAGCTGCGTGAGCTTGTGATCCTCGCCACCGCCCACGCGCTCGATCAGCCGTACGAGGTCGCGCACCACACCGAGGCGGCCCGAAAGGCGGGCGTGCCGGCCGACAAGATTCGCGCGGTCGCGCCGGGCGGTGCGCTCGAGGTGCTGTCGGCGGCAGAGCGCTACGCCGTGGAGTTCGCCCGCAGCGTGGCGCTTACGCGCATGACTGACGACGCTTTGTTCCGCCGGCTGCAGACGTACTTTTCAGCGCCGCAAATCGTCGACCTGGTGGTCACGACGGCCTGGTACCACCTGTGCGCGGTCATTCTCGGTTCATTGAGGGTCGAGCTCGAGGGCGGCGGCGGATGATCGTCCGTCGCGACGCCGATGGCTGGTTGCTGATCCGGCAGATCGACCACGCAGCGCACTGCCGGAAGCTCTCGCAAGCATGGCGCCTGGGTCGTTTCGGGCCGGACCCGATCTCTTCGGCGCTCGAGCACGCGGCCGGCAGTCACGACCTGGGCTGGACCGAGATCGACCTGGAGCCTGAGATCGACCATGAAGGCAAGCCGATGAACTTCACGCAGATCGACGAGGCGAGGCACACCGAGTTCTACTCGGGCGCGGTCAGGACGATCGCGGCGACGCACCCTTTGGCGGCTTATCTCGTCAGCCTGCACGCGTCGGGGCTGTACAGCCGCCGTTACGCGTGGGCTGGGCTGAAGCCCGTCGACTGGACTGCGATCGGCCCGCACGGAGCGAACCTCCTCGGTGGCGAGCGCCGTTTTCGCGCTGAGCTGGCGACTCGGCTGCAGCCGGAAGACGTGGAGTTTGAGGTCGTGTGGCGCAGCTACATGCTGCTCGAGACGCTGGACTACCTGTCGCTGCTGACGTGCTTCGGCTTCGAGAGCACCGGCTGCTGGCCCGTGCCGACTTTCAGCGGGCAGTGGGAGCAGCTGGCCGTGAAGCGGCTCGGTACGTTCGAGGTCGAGCTAAGCCCGTTCCCGTTTGCCGGTGACAGACTCGAGCTGGATATCGAGTGCCGCCATGTCGGCCAGGAACGTTTCGCCGACCACGCGGAGCTCCGGTCCGCGGTGGCGGCGGCGCGTCCCGAAACCTGCTGGACGGTCTACAGCGCCGCCTGACCACAGATTGAAACCCCGATGAGACTGACTGTGAGACCTGCTGTCCGGAGAATCGCCGCATATGATCCGCACGGTCCGCAATGGACGTTAAGCAAGCCCGCTACTCCGATGAGGCCCTCGCGTCCGCCCGCAAGACGTGGGGCGACTGGAGTCGCGGCTTAGGGCTGAGCGCCGAACAGCAGCAAGCGGCCGGTGACGCGGCCGTCGGATATCTCCAGCTGGGCCTGTCCGCGGCCGCGGTCGCGGCGCTCGTCCTGACGCGGCTCGGTCGCAACACCACTGTCAACACACTCGCGATTCGCGCCGAAGACGAATACCTGAAGCGCGCGATCGCGGATGCGGACCTGATGGTGGCTACAGGCGTCATCACCCAGGCCGTCGGCGACGCCCTGAAGGCCGAGTACAAGGCGCGCGGCGCCGCGCTCGACGAATGGTCGAAGGCCGTTGCCGGCGCTGCCGGCGCTGCGGGCATTGCGGCCGCTGCGCCTGTCACTGCAGTCGCCGCGCCTGCCCCTGCGCCTGCTGCTCCAGCCGTGCCTGCACAACCGCCGCCACCGCCTTTCTCGCTGCGCGACATGTTCGCCGAAAACTCGGTGCTGCTCCTGGCCGCATTGGGTGCGTTCCTGCTCGTGGTGGCCACGGTGCTCTTCGAGCTGTATGGCACAACTGGGCTCGGCGGGGGCGTGCGCCTCGGCGGGGTGGTGACGCTCAACATCATCTTTGCGGCCGCCGGCTACTTCGCCCGCCGCCGAAAGGGCCTGGAGTCGGTCGGCCAGATTTACACCGCGCTCGCCGCGGTGCTCCTGCCGCTGGTCGGCGTCGCCGCGTGGACGTTCCTGGCCCTCGGTGAGCGCGGCATCACCGTCTATCAGGCTGTTGCGACATCGGCGACCGCGTGTGCCGCCGTATACGGGTTGCTCGCGGCCCGGCTGGACCTGCGCGCGTATGGCGAGATGACCGGACTCGCGATCTTCGCCGCGCTGGTGGGTTGGTCTGGCTGGGTGGTAGGGGACTACTGGCTCGCCGCGGGCGTGGCCATCGGCTCCATCTCGTATGCGGTCTGGCGGCGGCTCGCGCCGGCGCGGGTGTTCTCGCACTTCGAGTGGTTCGCGCACGGGACGGCGCTGGTCGCGCTCGGCCTGGCCGTTCGCTACGAGCCGGCCGGCTGGTTATGGACGGTGACGCTGGGGATGCTCGCCGCCTCTTACCTCACGTGGCAGGCGCTGGAAAGCCGGCCGCTGCGCGCCTGGATCGGTGAGGCTGCGGTCATCCTGTCGGCAGCGGCCGCGTCAGGGCCACTCGGTGTGAGCAACGGACATTTCCTGCTGCCGATGGCGGTGGCGATCCCGCTCATCGCGCTCCAGCGCGAGTCCGAACTGTTCGGGATCATCGGCCGCCTCTATCGCCCGCATCCGGCCCACCTGCACCTCGCCATCGTCGCCGGGGTCGCCCTGGCCGCGTGGCAGTACGAGCTGGGCCAAGTATGGGTGCTGTCACTCGCCTTGTGGGTCGCCCTCACCCTCTATGCCGCCGACTACTTCCTCGGCGCGTCCGAGCTGACGGGCTACACGCTGCGCGGCGTCCTGCCGGTCGCCCTGCTCATCACCGGCACCGAGGCGAATCTGGGGGCCTGGACCGGCTCGCTCTCATCGCTGGCGCTGGTCGCTTACGCGGTTGCGTTCACACGAGATGGCCTCCGGCAGCTCCGTCCACGAGCCTCCTATTTCTTCTTTGGCGCCCTCGCGCTCGTCATGGTCGGCGAGAGGCATGCCGAGATTGGGGCGGGCCACTGGGAGCTGGTGATCGCCCTGGTCATCTCGTCTGTCGCGTTTGGAGCGGCGGCCGAGCTCGGCGCAGTGAGCTTCAGCGCCATCGCCGCTCGTGGCCTCTTCTCCGTCGCGTGGTTTGTCGGTGTTGATGCGCTCAACGCGCAGGGCTGGCGTGGACCTTTCGACGCGCTGCTGGCGCTCTTCTACGTGGCGCTGGGCCAGGCTCGCGCCCTGGCACGGCGCAAGATCGCAAACGCCGCGCGCCGGTGGTTCGTGCACGCGGCTGCGCTGTTGGCGCTCGCATTGTGCTTCACGGGTCCGGAGAACCTGCTCTGGTGGCGCCTCGCTGCTGCGCTCACCGCTCTGACCGTCGCGTACTGGTGGCTCGCCATCGCGCGCCATGAGCTGGAGCTGCCCTGGCTGGCCTGGCTGGCCATCGCAGGTGCCGCCGCCAGCGTCGTGGAAGCGGCGGTCACCGACACCTGGCAGGGCGCGGTGATGACCGGGGCGTCAGTGGCATTGACTTTGGCCTGGTTCGTCGCGCGTCGCATCCTGAATCGGGCGCGGCTCGAGACAAGCGCGATCGCCATCCTGCTCCTCCTCTCCTTGACCGGCACCGTGGTCGCGTTCGCGCATGCGATCCCGACGTGGGGTCAGTCCGTCGCCTTCCTGCTGCTCGGGGCTTTCTGCGCCGCCTGGTCGGTCATCGGCGACCGCCAGCCGCTGCTTCAGTGGCGCGCCATCGAGCGGCCGGCCGCCTCTGTGGCGGCCTCAGTCGGTGTGCTCCTGGCGGGCGGGGTGCTTCAGGTCAATGCCGGTGTGGCGGGCGTGATCGTGCTTTTGGTGGCGGCGGCGCATGCGGAATGGCACTTGCGCGCCAGGAACGAGATCGAGCGCTGGTACGCAGTCGCGGCGATGCTCGCGACCGGGCCCGTCCTCTTCTTCTGGCCCTACGCGCAAGAGCCTGCAGCCCTCGTCGCGCTCGAGTTCGTCGCCCTGGCCGCGATCGCGACCGCGACCGCCGTGCGCGGACGGCGCTGGTGGCTGCCATACGCCACCGTGGCGCTGCTCGCGCCTGCCCTGCACCTCGCTTACATCGCAGCCGGCGCCTCCGAAAGCCATGAATCAGAGGAGATCGCCTTTGCCGTCCTCGCCTGGCTCACCGGCTTTTCCGGCCTTGTCATACGCACCCGGTTCAGCCCGCGGTGGGCGTGGAGCGTTGAGGCCGCCGCGGCATCGATCGCCCTGGTGGCGCTGGTGGCGATGAGCAACGGCGGGTATGCCGACCCGGCAGGCATCGCGCTGCTGGCTTACTCGCCGGTCATCTACACGGCCGGGATGCAGGAGAAGGAGCGCTGGGTGCTGCCGTTCTCGGCCGCTTCCGCGCTGGCTGGGTCGATCACCTTGCTGTACGCGCACGGCGCTGACACGATCCTGTACGCGGCCGCGCTCGGCGTGCTCGGTCTGGCGCTGTGGGCGCTCGGCCGCGCGGCGCTGGCCTGGATCGGCCGCCATCCGGTCGTCGACATGCACCGCTACCTCGGGCTGGGTCTGCTCGTGGTTTCAGCCTTGGCGGGGTTCGCCTTCCCGGACCGCACCGGCGCGGGATCGCTCGGTTCGGTGCTTGCTACAGCGGCGCTGCTCATCACCGGCCTGGTGCTGTGGCTTGACTCGCGCGAGTTTCAGTTCCGCCCGAACCGCTACGCGGCAATCGTCGCCGCGTGCAGCGCTGGGTTCTTCGTCGCACGCAACGTAACCCTGGTGTCGTGGGAGCTGCTCGGGCCCGGCGTGGGCCTGATCGCCGCTGGGCTCTTGCTGCGCGGCGACCTGGAGTTCAAGGTCAACGTGTGGGCCCGCCGGCTCCTGGTGGGCGCCGGCCTGGCGCTGGCGATGGGCTGGGCCGCCGTACTGACCGTCGAGGGCGACGTCTGGTGGTTGGTCGCCCTGCTGGTGGAGGGCGCCATCACGGTGGCGGCCGGGATCTCGTTCCGGAGTCGAGTGCTGCTGGCGGGCGGCGGCGCGGCACTCGCGCTGGCGTCGCTGCGCGCGCTGTTGCTGATCGCCCAGGCGGGCTACCTGTTCATCGCGTTCGGCGTCGTCGCGCTTGTGCTGATCGGCGTGGCGACGGCGCTGGCACTCGGTCGGGAGCGCTATATGTCCGGCACCCGAGGGATGCGCGACCAGCTCGCGACCTGGGACTAGGTTCGCTAGATCCGAACCTCGCGCATGAGGAAATGCTCGGTCTTGTCCAGGTGCCGTGCCGGGTCGGGATCAAGCGCCTTCCGCTCAGGGGAGGCGTAGTACTCGGCTTCAGCGTCCTCCCACGACTTGGGCCCCTCGTAGCGAAGAATCCAGACGAACCGCTCCTCGTCCACCGTCCATGCACCCACGACATCGAAGCCGAACTTCCGGCGCAGCGGCACGATCAGCGACTTCCACTCGCTGATCCACGCCGCCAGCTCTCCTTGCCTGGTCGTATAGACGCGAAGCTCGTGCATTTCGCGGAATCTTAGTTCTAGTGGAGGGCCACTAGATGCCGGGCCGAAGGTCTGTCAGGACCTCGCGGCCGAACAGCCGGCCCAGCACAACGTAGAGCGGCGCGATGGCAAACCACGCGGCCCGGGCGTAGCCCCCGTTGACGAGTGCGAGCGGTATCGACAGAAGGAAGACAGCCGACATCCCGAGCGCGCGGAGCGCAAAGTACTGGCCCATCGCTCGATGGGATTTTGCTTTGGCCGGCCTGATGACGGCCACCCACCACAGCAGGGCGAGCGATAGGCCACTGACGGCCATGCTCGCGGCGTAGAAGACCACCGCGGTCGCGAGCTGGCCGTAGTGGGTGACGATCCCGGTGGGGAACGGGATGAAGCAAATGGTCATCAGCAAGAAGAGGTTGGCGTAGAGCGTCGGCCGGCTGTAGTCCTCGATGATCTGGAACATTCGGTGGTGGCTCAGCCAGAAGATGCCCACCACGAGGAAGCTGACGACGAAGCTGATGATGCTTGGGATGGCGTCGGCCAGGTGCGACTGGAGGTCGGCGTCGGTTGGCGGGTTGCCCAGGACGGGCACAGCAATCGCGAGGACCAGCAAAGTGATCGCGACGGCGAAGATGCCGTCACTGAAAGCGATCAGCCCGCCCAGGGCCGAGTCGTTTTGGGCATCCATCTCGCTGTTGCGGGAAATCCTATCGTTGCGCGGTGACCTCAACGGAGCTGCGGCGGGTCATCGAGGCCAACGTCAAGAGCTTTGATCGCGTCCGCTCGCCAGCAGACCTCCGGCCTGCGGCGGTGGCGGTCGTGGTCATCGACTGCCGGGGGGAACCTGCGGTGCCGATCTTCGAGCGCACCGCCAGCATGCGCCGCCACGCGGGTCAGATGGCGCTGCCAGGGGGCGTCGTGCACCCCGGTGAGAGCTTCGAGGAATGCGCGCGGCGCGAGCTGGCAGAGGAGGTCGGGCTCGGGCCCGATCGCGTGGCAACGTTGGGTATGCTCGACGACTTCGAAACGGCGTCCGGGTTCGCCATAACACCGGTGGTGATGTGGAGCACCGCGAGGGCCTCCGACCTGCATCCATCTGCTGACGAGGTGGCCCATCTTTTCATCGTCCCGCTCACAGACCTTCGACGCGCCGTGGCCGAAGCTCAGCCCGGCGAATCGGATCGTTTCTCGCTGCGCCTGACCGAGGTCGAGGTCTTCGCCCCGACCGCGGCGATGCTCTACCAGTTCAGCGAAGTCGCGCTCGACGGCCGCCTGACGAGGGTTGGCTCGTTCTTTCAGCCGCCCTGGACCCACCGCTGAGCGGACTACTAAGCTGGAAACCAAATCCAGCTTGTTTGGGGAGGTGCGCTGAATGGCTGCGACCAGTCGTGCGGAGGCGAACTGGAGTGGGGACCTGCTCAAGGGCGGCGGGAGCGTCAAGCCCGCGAGTGGCGCATTTGGCGAGCTGCCCATTTCATGGGCGGCGCGCGCGGAGCGGCCCGGCGGAATCACCAAGACGAGCCCCGAAGAGCTGCTGGCGGCAGCCCACTCGGCCTGTTTCTCGATGGCTTTTGCCAACGGACTTGCCAAGGCCGGCCACCAAGCCGACCGCCTGGACACCAGCGCCGAGGTCGACTTCGTGCCGGGTCAGGGCATCACGCACGTCCGGCTGCACGTTCGCGGCAAGGTTCACGGCCTGGGCGCTGCCGAGTTTCAGCGGCTGGCCGAGGACGCCAAGGAGAACTGCCCGGTGTCGAAGCTTTTCCGCGGCAACGCGGAGATCACGCTGGACGCGGCGCTGGCCGGGTAGCTCCTAGCGCTTCGGAGCCGGCGCGCCCGACAGCTCCGGGAAGCTGACGGCACCCTGCAGGCGCAGGTCTTTGAGGTGCGAGTCGACCCAGCGGCGGGGGTCCTTGATGACCTTCATGCCATCCAGGCAGTCCCACCACCGGCCGCTGACGTCACGCCCGGCCATCATCAGGAAGGTCGGCTGGCGAGCCTTCTGCCAGGCCTTGAGCACGGGCGGGAGCAGCATCCGGCGGGTCGGGGCCTTGTCAGGAAGGGACAGCTCGGTGGCGTAGAGCTCCTCGCCGTAGATGGCGACGATGGCGCCGGCGGCCATGGTCCCGCCAAGGTTCTCGACCTCGACCTCGACCGGCTGGTTGGGGGCCGGCGGGGCGGTGAAGGCGAGCCGGGGTCGAGGACGGACCATGTCGTCCCAGCGGCGGTCGGCGTCTCGGCGGGCGCCGGCGGCGGCAACCCATGCGCGGAAGGAGAAGAAGGCCGCGACCGCGGACAGCGCCACCGCGATGGCGCTCAGTCCAACGGCAAATGGCTCCATCGGCACCTTCCTCACCCAGCCATGACGTTGGAATGTCCGAGTTCCGGTGAACGTATCCTGAATGGCAATGGAAAAGGCAACATTCGCGGGCGGCTGTTTCTGGGGCGTCGAGCATCTCTTCAACCAGATCCCGGGCGTGATCGATGCGGTCAGCGGCTATGCCGGTGGCACGCGCGACAACCCGACCTACGAGCAGGTCTGCTCCGGCCGCACCGGCCATGCCGAGGCGGTGGAAGTGACGTACGACCCGTCGGTGGTGACTTACGGGGAGCTGCTGAACGCCTTCTGGAACATGCACGACCCGACCACGCTCAACCGCCAGGGGCCTGACTTCGGCCACCAGTACCGGTCGGCGATCTTCTTCAACGACCCCGAGCAGGAGGCCGTGGCCCTCAAGTCGAAGGAGGCTGCCCAGAAGCACTTCGACCGGCCGATCGTGACCGAGATCGTGCCCATCGACAGGTTCTGGCGGGCTGAGGAGTACCACCAGCGGTACTTCGACAAGCACCCCGGCCACGCGTCCTGCCACTGGGTGCGGGGTTGGGTGCCGGCCGAGCCGGCCGGAGCGGGCACCTCGACAGCCGGCTAGCCGGGCCGGCACGGGCGCCCGGGCAATCGAGGTAAGCCAGGCTTAAAGCCGGGTTCGGGCGGATATCCTTCGCCTGCTTTGCGCTGTGACCACTGCGCGCACGACGTCCCGGATGGCGTTTTCTGCACGCGCTGTGGCGCCCACCAGGGCACCACCGAGGAGTTCGGCGACGCCAAGCGGCGCGTTCACCGGTACGCGGCCCACCCGGGCGAGCACGTCGCCCAGCCTTCGGTCATCACCACCCTGTTTCCGCACCTTGGCCACAGCAAGATCCACGAGTTCCGCTGGGCGTTCATCGCGGGCCTGGCGGGCGTCCTCATCCTCTATGTATCCGGCCTGATCGCCGCCGCGATCCTGGTCGCGGCGTTCCTCGTCCCCGTCCTCTATCTCGTCTACCTCTATGAGGCGCAGGTCTACCGCGACGAGCCGGCGACCGTGCTCGGCTTCACGCTCGGTGGTGGGGTGCTTGCGGGGATCGTGCTCACGCTGATCGTCCGCATCATCCACAACCCGATCTCCTCGAATCCGAACCCGCTCGAAGGCGTCAACGTCGACGTCGCGGCGCTGATCGGCTTCGGCCTGCTGCTGCCCGTGATCCAGGAGGTGATCAAGGCAGTGCCTGCCTTCTTCCTGCCCAACCGCGCCGACTTCCCGGAGACGGTCGACGGCCTGGTGTTCGGCATCGCTGCAGGACTGGGATTCAGCCT
>JACXTT010002473.1_pt1 | contig 29278 bp, 27 predicted proteins | sample 9270951 | NCBI WGS metagenome assembly JACXTT01 (sample SAMN15532306, study PRJNA645909) | rock metagenome | isolation source: weathered quartz diorite | place: Puerto Rico | collected 2017-06-21 | reverse complement strand
ATCTCTGAAAAGCTGATCGTCTCTCACCACGACAACAACTACGCCGGCGCGGTGAAGAACCTGAACGGAGTCCGAGCCGAGCTAGGGAAAGTCTCCAAAGACACACCAGGGTTCATCGTGGGAGGCCTTCGCGCCAAGGAGCTGGTCTACGGCAACTCCATGACTCTCCATGAGGCCTATTTCGGGAACCTCGGCGGCGACGGGAAAGTCGGCGGTTCCATCGAGAAGGCGCTCTCTTCGACCTGGGGATCTTTAGGGGCTTGGGAACAGGCCATGAAGGCCCTCGGACAGAGCCTCGGGGGAGGCAGCGGATGGGCCGTCCTCAATCTCCATCTGCCCACAGGCGAGCTGCGGTTGTCTTCCGCTGGAGATCACAGCCAGACACTCGCATCGGGCCTTCCCCTGCTCGTCATGGATATGTACGAGCACGCCTACCAGATGGATTACGGCGCCGCGGCCGCCAAATACATCGATGCCTTTTTCCAAAATGTGAATTGGGACGAAGTGAATCACCGCTACGAGCGCGGCCTCAAGGCCCTGGCGGCATGGAAGGGATGAGATCCATGGCGCGGTTTGTTCAGGCGGCACTGGCATTGGGATGCCTCGCCCTAAGCGCGGTGTGGGCACAAACCCCGACCTCCGCACCCACCGAGGTGGTCTTCGTGTGTGAGCACGGGTCTTCGAAAAGTGTGGTGGCGGCCAGTCATTTCAACCGTCTCGCAAAAGCTCGCGGCCTCACCCTTCATGCAGTCGCCAAAGGTCTCACACCAGATGCAGGGCCCCCTGAGCAGGTTCGCCAGGGTTTGATGAACGATGGACTCCCGCTCGACTCGTTCACTCCGACACCCATTCAAAAGAAGGATTTTCGGCCGGACGTTCGCGTGATCGCGCTCGGGTGCGTGCTCGGACCGATCGCACCAGATGGGGCCCCATTCGAGGACTGGCCTGATCTTCCTGCAGTCAGCGATGGTTACGAGCCTGCACGTGAAGCCATCGTGAAGCGCGTGAACCAGTTAATCGACACCATAACGGCTCCGCAAAAACGAAATCGTGTCGTCGCCGTATCCGGCCGCCCTATTCCATAAACCTCGTCACTTCACAGCCTCGGAATCGCACCCTTCGATGATTCGAAGCTCGACAACGTCGTAGAGTCGTTTGCGCTTTTATTTGGGAGGTACCAATCCATGCGATGGGTTACTCGTGAACGTCCCAAGATCGACCGCATCGCCTGCCCCTGGCTGATCCTGCGCTTCATCGACCCGGAGGCGGAGATCCTCTATGTTCCAACCCAGAAGGTAAGGGAGGAAGCGGAGCGCCTGGACGCCATCCCCTTCGACGTGCCTGGCGTTGAACTCACCCATGAGGGGGAGAAGTGCAGCTTTGATGCCTTCCTCAAGACCCACGATCTGCAGGAACCGGCCCTTCATCACCTCGCGAGCATTGTCCGCGCTGCCGATACGGATCGCCTGGAGCTTTCCCCTCAGGCGCCAGGCCTCCTCGCCATTTCTTTGGGACTGGGCATCAACATCACAGAAGACCAAGCTCTGCTGCAGGCTGGCCTCCTCATCTATGACGCCCTTTACACCTGGTGCCGGTCCCTCACCGGCGAAAAGCATGGCTGGTATCCAGAGAAGATGTGAAAAGGGCACCCGGAGGTGCCCTTTCGCGTTCACCGAAATCTAGGAAGAGGGTGGCGTCACACCCCCCACACGTCGAAGGACTGTCGGTTGGGCACGCGGGCTGGCTCCCGGTATTCAGTCACCATCAGTTCCGTGCCGTCATCCAGGGTGAGGATGGTTTCGCCACCTTCCCTGCGCGATTGCACCACGCTGCGGTGGAGGTACCGAGTCTCGGCGTTGCGATGCCAGGGAATCGGCGCCGGATAGGCCTTTTGGTAGGCGTTCACGTCCTTATCAAGGGAGCTCGTGAGCACTTCCAGCATGCGATGGAAGGCTTCTCCGAACCCTGCGGGTGGATGCTCGCCGAGACCCGAAGCGCGGAGGAAGAACTCCGGTCCGCGAGTCGCGAGGAAATCCCTGCCATCCTCCATCCAATCGCCGCCGATACGCCAGGGGCTCCACTTCAATCCGCCAGCGCCCATTAGGGTGGCCTTAGACAGTGACACCCGACGCGAGTGGTTGGCACCCAGCCGCAGGAAGACGCCGAGGAATGGCTCATCGAGGCCATTGCCCATGAAGTCGGTACGCTTGCGGTGATCGTCGTGAAAGACCACCGCCCTCAACGGCAGGCGCTCAAAGCACGCCACCGCAAGTTCGGCCATGGGGTCACCCTGGGCGCGTTTGGCTTGTGAATCGATCACCTCGTCCCACCGGGCCTTCAATTGAGCCAGGCACACCACGCCCGCCGGCACGCCATCGGCCATGTAAGGCAGGGGCGCCTCGTGCCATTCCGCGGCCATACGGGGCAGAACTTGCTGGAAGAGGATCAGGGTAGGGTCTAGATCCCAGTGGGCTTCCGCATCGAAGCCCAGCTCCTGGCAAACCCTGAACCATGCCTCTGCGGGAGCGACATCCCCCAGGTCGAAGATGCGTTCGCCATCGAGGAAGATCCGCAGCTCGTCCTTGGGGGCCGGGCTGTAATTCAGCGCGATCTCATGGCGACCCAACGTCGCAAGTGCAGTCTCTAAATAGGGATGATCTTCGCTCCGAAGGATCTTCAAGGGCTCCCGCAATACCCAGGTTTCTGCAGCCATCGTCCACCTCCCTGTAGGTCGGTGGCGTCAACATGGGCGCTAAGCCGGAATGGTCAAGGTTTCGAAATCACGAACCCTTACCAACCTTGGGCCTTCTCCAGGCTGACCCCGCGATAGTAATGCTTGAGGATGTCCTCGAAGGCGACGCCCTCCATCGCCATTCCGTAGGCTCCCGTTTGGCACATGCCCACGCCGTGGCCCCAGCCTCGGCCAAGGAAGACCCAGCGACGATTAGGCGCCGTGCCCATGGGAATCATGCCGAAGACATTGTCCTTCAGCCCCAAGAGGCCGCGGATGCGCATCCCCGTGAAGCGGTGCGGCGTGCCGGCCTCATCCAGCACCGTGAGCTCCGTGACTCGGCCTTCGGCATTCCGCTGCAGGCGGAGCGCTCGCACGGATTGCAGCTTCACCCGCGCCCTCATCTTGGACACGAGCTCTGACTCCGTCACCTCCACCCGCCAATGGGACGTGGGGTTGTAGCGATCCCAGGCCGCACCATCAGGATCCAAGCGGCGCACCACGAGCTTGGCGCCTTGGCCATTGCCCAGCCATTTGAAGCGATCGCCCACCTGCACTTCGCTCTTCGCGACGAGGCGGAGCATGCCTCCGGGCCACTCCTCAGCAAGCAGGACTTCAGGCGAAAGGGGGAAGGGTTCGGGACCGGCCTTCTTCCGGCGCACCTGTCCATCCAGCAGCAGGGTCCCCTCATTCCATTCCAGCGGTTCCAGCTCCTGCCACAGCCGCCCCAGCCCCTGTAGCGCCACACCCAACGTGGGCGCGCCCTGCAACTGAGCAGCGGTGCAAATGCCTCGACGCACAAGGTAGGCACTCACCCGAGCATCCGAAGCCAGGCCGAAATAGGTCGCATCCTGGCCGCGCTCCTGCCCCTGAAGGGCCTCTTCAAAGCCCAACACCTTCGCCATGGCCGGAATGAGCCACGCAGGCTCGGCCTTCCAAAGCGATTGGCCGAGGTTCAATCGAGCCCGCAATGCATCCACCGCCGGCCGCAGATCGCCGAGCTTCGCCGGTTGCTTGAGCACTTCAGGGTCTAACTGCTCAGGTTTGATCAAACCGTAGGCCGCAAGCCTCAACAGCTCCACCGTCACGCCCTCGGTGCTCTCCGCCACCTTCACTCCGCTCGCGAAAGTGCGAGTGACCGGCTTTTCCGGATAGCAGGTGGCCGCAGCAAGGTAGCCCTGGTCGCCGCCGAAGACGAAAGTGTTATCGATGGTGTGGCCGCCGCAGCTAGCCATGAACAGCGCCTGGATGGGCCGTCCACCATAGGTCGCAATGAGGCCCTCGGTCTCCTTCACCGCGCGGTCGGTGAGAGACTGCTCGCCGTCTCGTCCTCCATAGACTTGATCCGCCACCGTATCCAGCAAATCAAAGCCTTCCTTCGTGCGCTTCCCGAGGTTGGCGGCAGCATAGGTGCGCGCGGCCACGGCCTGGGCCTTCAGCGCTTCGAGGTGGGGATATTCCCAAGCACCCATCTCTCGAGGCACAACGCCGCGGAGGTAGGTTTCCATATCCACCTGATTGACGAGGGTGAGCTTGCCGTAGGGATTGGGGAAGATCTCCGTGCGGCCCCGGTAGCGGCCTTTGCCCTCCACCTTCATCCACTCGCTCTTCGGTCGAAACGCCACGCCCTCGATGGGCAGCGCGCGCCGTTCGTAGCGCTCCGTCACCGCATACAGCGCGCGCCCCTTGTGCAGGGGCTTGGGACGGGATTCGCTGGCGACCCAGAGTTCTTCAAAGCCGCTGTCCTGCAGCTTCTTCAACAAGGGATCCGCGGCGTCCACCGCCTCGAAGCGGCCCGTCACCACGCGCCACGTATCGCCATCGCTCACACGGAAGCGCTCGGGCGCTTCGCCCAAGCTCTTCAGTCGCGCCATGAGCACCTCGGCCTGAGCCACCGTGATCGCCGGCCCCACTTGGACGCGATAGTCCTGGCCGCCATCCACTTCGCCCTTCGCATCGAACCAAAGGCGCAGCTTCTCGCCATCCTTGAGGTGCATCAGGACGCGGCCCTTCACACGATCGACAACGTCACCGCCCCCTTCCAGAGACACGATGTGCTCGGTTTGGGATTGATCGAGCCCCACGCGGACTTGTGGCCCTTGCCCATGGGTCCCTTGCGGCGTCTGCGCCAAAAGGGGAGACCATGCGTGAGCGGCGGTGAGAAGAAAGACCAGGCTGGGGCGGGAGATCATCCCTTTAGTGTAGCGACGAGCCGTCCCAACGCATCCCATCGTCGGCCCCGCAGGGTGTCGTCGTCCAGCAGCTCACCCGAGGGCCCGAGGCGGTGCAACAGCAAGACCACGGCCGAGCCATCCGAGGGACGCACGCACAGCAGTCCTCCCGTGAAGCCCGTGTGATACCACCAGTCCGTGAGCTCGCCGCCTTCTCCCAAAGGTGGAACGGTCGACGGCAATGCCGAAGCTTCCTCCGACCACACGTGAAGTCCTGCGCCTTCTGGGATCTTCACCAGCCACTCCGCAAAACGGCCTCCGCCTCTGCGCGCTCGGATCAAACCCAGCCCCCAAACGGTACCGTCCGCGGCCTGAGCGGTATCCACGGCCATGCGCTGATACCAACCCGCACCCATCCAGGCCTGCAGACAGGCTTCCATCTGCGGATGGGTGGACGCGAACCCCGCATGCCCGATCATCCCTGCCCGCGCATTGGCATCATGAGGAAGCCCGATCGCGGGGTCAGGGAATGGAACGTCCGTTGCGACCAACCAGGCGTCGCGATCCCTTGCCGGTGGAAGCTGCAGTGGCGCCGGATCCCAGGGCGCAGGGCTCAGCCCCGAAGCAGCCGCGCCGAGCATCCTCCACGACAGCCCCAGCTCCATTTCCAGTAGCTCCGCCAACAATCTGAAGCTGAGATCGGAGTAAGTGCTAACCCCCACCGTTCCGCCGTGAAGGAGCGGATGCTCACCCACAGGCCTCCGCAGCTGATCCGCTACGCGTTCCCCCGTGTAGGGCCGCCAAGGTGGCAAGCCCGCGCTATGGCTCAGCAGCTGCCGCACCGTCAAAGGCACGTCTCGATCATGGAAACCAAGCTGCCATCGACGATCCACGTCGAGATCCAAAAACGCCAAAGCCAGCGGCGCAGTAACCAGGGGCTTGGTCAGCGAAGCGAGATCGAATACCGAGGCCATGCTCGATTTATCCCTTTGCGTGCTCTGCCGTGAGCAAGCTTTTCAAACTCTCCGCCACCGCGCGCTGCACCTGGTCCGCCACGCGCATGGCTTCGAGCCCCTCTTCCCAGGTCACGATTTCGCCCTCTTCGCCGAGGCAGGCACGGTGGAAGGCTTCTATCTCCAGCTTAAGAGGCTCGCCCTCCTCGATATCCGCGGCGTCGTTTTGGATGGTGGGACCTTCGGGGCCCATCACGAGGCGGAGCAATTCCAATTTCTGCGCGGCGAAATCCAATTTGGCGTAGGCCCGATCCGCGAAGGCGCGGAGCGTCCGCTCCTTCTTTTGCGCGACGCGGCTCGCAGTGACCGTGGCGAAGGCGCCGCCTTCGAACTTTAAGCGGGCATTCACGAGATCCGCGTGGGGCGTCAGGACGGGTACGCCTACCGCCTCCACATCGATCACCGGTCGGCCCACCAAGGCGCGGAGCAGATCCAGGTCATGGATCATTACATCCATCACCACGTCCACTTCCATGGATCGCATGGGGAAGGGCGAGACGCGAACGGCCTCCAGAAAACGCGGACGGAACTTACGATCCCGCAGTGCCTTCACCGCCGGGTTAAAGCGTTCCAAATGGCCCACTGCGCCCACACACTTCGGTTGGGCTTTGAGGGCATCCATCAGGGCCTGGCCTTCAGCCAGTGTGGCCGCGAGGGGTTTTTCCATGAGCACGTGTTTGCCTGCGGCCAGTGCCTGCAGCCCGAGCCCGTGATGAAGCCCCGTGGGCGCTGCGATCTGGACCGCCTGCACCTCGGGGAGAATCTCGGCCAAGGTCGCCACCCATCGGGTGCCGTGTTTTTCAGCAATCTCTTTTCCCCGAGCCTCGCCCGGATCCACCACGGCCACCAGCTCCGCATGAGGCGATAGGGACGCGATCCGCGCGTGATGCTGTCCCAGATGCCCCACTCCAACGACGGCGACCTTCAGCTTCTCCATGGGGACCTCCGCTTCGAGCCTACCAGGCCAGCTCCCTGGTAGGCTGGAAGCACCCCTCGGAAGGATCTCCCATGCGCCTTAGCCCTCTCGACCTGCTCAAGTGGATTCATTTCCTCTTCATCGGCACCGCCCTCGGTGCTGGTGTGGTCGCCCTGCTCCTCAGCGGTTTTGAACAGGAGCGCAAGGACCTGGAAGGGCTCGCAGCCACCGTGTGGAAGAAGACGGTGGTGTGGCCTCTCCGCCTGGCCGTGCTCGTGGGCATTCTCGCCCTCGTGCAGAAGATCCAATGGCACATGGCCCCCTTCAAGGAGTACTACCTCCACTTCAAGCTGGCCCTCGCGCTTCCCCTTCTTGCTTCAGCCGAGATGGCGCCTCGCATGCTCGCCGCCGGTCGCCGCGGCGCCGCCATGGTGACACTGCTCCTGCTGCTCCTGATCTCCGGCCTCGTGTACAACAAGGGCCTCTTCGGTCGTGCCACCGCGGCTCCGGCCAACCTGCCGAACGCTGCCGAGATGGCGCCCGCCAAGTGATCGCGGCCCACCCCGAGCTCCTGGCTCGGATGCAGCACCTTTGGGAAAGGGCCCTGCCGGAACTCACCGGCGGGGCCCTTCCCTCGTCCTGGGGCGCGAGCCTGCGCGCGCTCTCCGATCGGTTCAACCGCATCGAGGGCGCTCCCCGAGGCGATTACTTTGCCGCCGACAATCTGGATGCCTTCTTCGCCCACCACGGTTGGGCCCAAGCCCATGCGTTGGCCACCCTCGCGACGGAGCGACCTGCGGTTTTCGAAGGGAAACGAGAGGTGTGGGATCTCGGTGGAGGCCCTGGTGTCCTAAGCCTCGCGGCCTCCACCCTGCTTCCCGACGCGCGCTTTCTTCTCGCGGATCTGAGGCAGGAAGCCTTGCAGTGGGCGGAGTCCCATTTAAAGGGCATCAATCTCCACACCCAGCGACTACGCCTGCCGTCCTTGCCGGAGGGGAAGGCCGATCTCGTCCTGCTCGGTCATGTCCTTAACGAATTGCCCGAACGCGATCAGGAAACACTCCTTGAAGCCGTGAAATCGAGGCTCAACCCCGGCGGTGCCGTCGTTATTCTCGAACCCGCGTTGCCCGCCCAAACCCGCCGGCTCATGGAGCTTCGGGACACATTCCTCCAGACCCCTTGGTCCATTCAGGCTCCCTGCCCCTGCCCAGGGCCCTGCCCCATGCTCGCGCTGAAGGGGCAGTGGTGCGTGGCCGAGCTCGATTGGGCTCCCCCCGAGTGGTTTCGCGAATTGGATGAAGCCGCGGGACTCGATCGAAAACACCTCACCTTCGCTTACCTGCTGGCTCAACGCGATGGACAAACACCTTCGCCTGTCGCGCGCATCGTGGGCGTGCCCCGCAAGCAAAAAGGAAAGACGCAGCGGTGGATGTGCACCCCCACGGGCGGTGAAGTGTGGGAGGCGCTGGACCGGCACGGAGAACCGGCTTGGGCCCAACCCCGAGGCACAGAGCTGGGACCTGCCCCTCCTGACCAGGCGCTTCGCCCCCAGGGGAGTGCGTGGCCCCTTCGAAGGTGGAAGGCTTAGGGCATGCGTGCCCTGTTCCTGATCCCAGCCCTGCTCACGGCTCAGTCGCCGCAAACGACACCCGAGCGCACGCACTTCTCCCGCACTTCCACCTTGGCGGAAGTCCAAAGCTTCATGGATGCGTTGGCGAAAACCCATTCTGGTTTTGAGCCCTGGCAGCCCACGGATGCGCCGATTCGCACGGAGAGCGGCAAACCGCTGCTCGCCTGGAGATTGAAAGGGGCAGGCCCTCAGCCTATCCGCATCTACCTCAACGGCAACATCCACGCCGGCGAAGTCGAAGGCAAAGAGGCGCTGCAGGAGTTGGCCCGAGAAGTGGTGGAAGGCCGGTATCCCGACCTTCGATCCCATCTCGAGTTCGTCTTCATGCCTTGCTACAACGCCGAGGGCACGGATGATCTGAATCCCGCCCATCGCACCCATCAGCCCAACCCTGAAAGTGGTGTGGGCCGACGGGAAACGGACCGCGGCTTAGATCTCAACCGCGATGCCATGAAGGCCGAGTCCAGCAACACGCGCTGGTACTTGGCCATGCTCCGCACCTTCGATCCTCACGTCATCTTCGATCTCCACACCACCAACGGTAGCTACCACGGGTTTCATCTCACCTATGCCCCCGCCCTGACCTTGGGAGGAGACTCCGCCCTGCTGGCCTTCAACCGTCGCTTACTGAATGAAGTAAGGGATGGGCTGAAGAAGGAGGGACTGCCCACCTACGACTACGGCAACTTCGCGCCTGAGGAGCCCAATGCGAAACCCGAGAAGTGGGAAAGCTACGACCCCTTCCCCCGCTACATGATCAACCATGCGGGCCTCACCGGACGCCTTGGGATCTTGAGCGAAGCCTACGTCTACCGTAGCTTCCCTGAGCGCATCGCGGACACCAAGCACTTCGTGCTCGCCTCGCTTCGTTGGATTGCAGCCCATCGACAGGAAGTGCAGCGCGTTACTCAGGACGCTCAAAGATCTCGGCCGGAGGCCCTTCCCTTGGCCGCCCATCTGATGGAAACCGAACGCTACACCTTCGACCTCGTTGACCCCATCAAGAATGCCCAGGGCCGTGTGTTGGGTGAGGCCTCCCGCCGTCGCATGGAGCTACCCAGTTTCGTCACCTTCGAGGCTGAAAAAGATAGCGTCGTGAAGCTTCCGAAGGGCTACTTGGTGCACCCCAGCTTTGCGGCAGACATCAAAACGCTATTGGAGGCCCAAGGCATCCGCACCGAGCCGGGTGCATCGCGGCCGCCCCAATCCCTGCTGTCTTTCGAGGAAACCGGCCGGAAGATCGCGACCCGCCCCTTTCAAGGTGTCTTCAGTCTCGACCTCGAAGGCCGCTGGACTCCTGCGCTTCCCAAAGGTGCCGTCGCCTGGAGCCAGGAGGATCTCAATCGAGCACTCTGGGTGAGCCTGGATCAGCCTCAGGGCCGCCTGGCCTTCTACCTCCTCGATCCCCGTAGCCCCGATGGCCTCGTCCACTGGGGAAAATTCCATAGCCTGCTTCTCCGCGGCGGATGGGGCGAAGCTCCACGCTTTCCGCTTCTCGCAGTGGGGGATCAATCCATGGGCGAAGCGACGAAGCTCATCGCCACGCCAAGCGCGAAGAAACAGGAATAACCGCGGAGGATCTTCTTTTCAGATCACGCCGCGATCGGACTTCTTGAGGCTGAGTTCCAGCACGAAGGTGGCCACGGGTTCGAGGGTGCCGTCGGGAAGCTTCACGTTGGCCGTGATGTTCACGGGCTCGGTCACCCGTTCATCGCCCGCCAGCGCCTGATCGACCTGGGTGCGGATCTTTGCGCCCTCTTCGCAGATGAAGTACACATCGCTCTCGGGACGCTTTAGGAATTGGGCCTGGAAGGCCTTGAAGACGAGGGACACCTTGGCCTTCTTGCGCCGGATCTGCTCCACGGCGATGAGCCCCCCCGCGCAATCGGCGCCGATGGCAAGGGTTCCGAAATACATGGAGCCCAAATGGTTCTTCGTCTTGCGTCGCAGCTTGATGCGCACGACGCAGCGTTCATCGCTCAGTTCTTCAATGATGGGTCGGGCCGCTGCGAGGAGCGGGATCTTCCACCAGGCGAAGAGGCGCATGCCCCAGGTCTGTTTGAAAAGCTCGAAGGAGGACATGGGCCCAGCCTAGACCAAGGTACGCCGATTGTGGGGGCCGACCTTGGGTAGGGGATGACTAAGAGAGTCGAGCCGCGTCGATCTTCCCGAGAAGCCACTGCAGGCCGGCTAGGTGCTGCTGATCATGACTGCAGAGGTAGTGTGCGAGACCGCGGGTGCTGAGGCTCCCGTAGTCTTCGAACTCTGCGGTGCGCTGCAGCTGCTCAGAGGCGAGGCTCCGAAGCAGGCTCACGGTCTGCGCGCGGGCTGCCCGAAAGGCGGCCAGGGCCTCCTCCCCGGAGGCGCCGGCATAATCGCGCTCCTCCGCGAGCCGAAACCCATCGACGCCTTCCAGGAAAGGATGGGATTCATGGAGGATGCGGTGGAAGCGGCGATGGTAGCCGTCCACCTCGATATCCCGCACATGGCACACCTGCTCGAGGGCCGTGAAGGCTTCGCTGGGGATGCCCTCCCAGGTGGGCGGCCTCCAACGCGCGAAGCCGGAGGGCACCGCGCGATAGTGGGCCTCCAACTGCCCTGGAAAGGCTGCGAGAGCCTCCAGGGTGATCGGATCCAGACCCGAACTCACTTGGCAGGCACCAGCGGCTGCTCCAATTCCGCCAAGGCCCACACGAAGGTGGCCAAGGTGGCGCTATTGGTGGCGAGATCCTTGGGATCCACCTTGTCCAGCGTGTCCGCCTGAGTGTGGTGCACGTCGAAGTAGTGCGTGGAGTCGTGGTTGACGCCGATGCCGGGTACGCCCAAGGCGACACTGGGGCCCACATCCGCGCCGCTGTGCCCCGTCTCCATCTTTGTGGCGCCGGTGAATGTAAAGAGCGGTGCGAGCGACTTGAGACGGGCCACTCCCGCAGGCATCCGTGGATCGTCCTGAGGCTTCCCAGATGGGTGGCTTCGCGTCTCGCCATGCAAGTCGAGGTTGAACCCTTCGATGAGGCCATTGCCGCTATCCGACTCGATGGCTGCCACATGGTGCGTTAGCTCCGCCTTATGGGCCGCTGCATAGGCCTGTCCACCAGCCAGACCATTCTCCTCATTGGTGAAGAGCACCACGCGCACCGTGCGACGCGGCTGAATCTTCAGGCGCTTCAGGATCGACACCGCCTCCATCGATAGCACGCAGCCCACGCCATCATCCTGCGCACCCTGACCCACATCCCAGCTATCCAGGTGGCCGCCGACGAGGACGATCTCCTCAGGCTTCTCGCGACCGGTGAACTCGGCAATGACGTTGAAGCTCTCCGCCTCGCCCTCCATGCGGGCTTCCATCTTGAGCGTCACCACCACCTTCTTCCCACGATCGACGAGGCGATGCAGCTGGGTGGCGCTCTCCAGCGTGAGGGCGGCCGCGGGAATCTTCGGGAGATCCTCGGCGTAATTCAAACTGCCGGTATGGGGGGTGTCGTAGCTCAGCGAGCCCACGCTGCGGATGAGGCAGGCCACGGCCCCATGCTTGGCCGCCTGGGAAGGGCCGGCACCCCGGTACACCACCGTCTTGCCGTAGCCTTCGAAGGGCACATCAAAGAGCACGATCTTTCCCTTCGCTTCAGAGCTGCGTTTCTCAAGCTCGGCAAAGCTTCCGACCACCATCACTTCCGCCGTAATGCCTTCCTTCGGCGTTCCCACGCTATTGCCCAGGCCCAGCATGCCCAGGCGATAGGGCATGGGCTGGACCAATGTGCAGGATTCTGCGCCCCGCACCCACTTGGGCACCTTCACGGGCTCGGCCCAGACTTTGAGTCCCTCAGCCTTGAGCTGCTCCTGAACGAGGACAATCGCACGCTCCAGCCCTGGGCTCCCGCTCACGCGATTCCCGGCCAGATCGCAGAGATCCGCCAGCTTCTTATAAGCGGCTCCGCTGCTGCGCGCCTCCTGGAGGATTTTCGTGCGGACCTCCTCCCCCTTGGAAAGCACCGCTGCCACATCGGGAGGGGCCTGAGCCACCAAACAGGGCGCCAAAAGGAAGGGCAATAGCGTGCGCATGGGAACTCCTGGGCCCCAACCTAGCACCAGAGTCGGGCGGCATTACATCATTCACCCCACCCTTTGCCGCGCCTTGACGTTCTGCCAAATGAGGAGCCGTGCCAGGATGGATCAGCCCATGGATTCCGACCTGCCGCTCGACGCCCTCTCCGCACCGGCCTCCTCCCGGGAGGAGGTTCTGGCGTCTTTGCGCGAAAGGCTGGTCGCCTTCGCGGCATCTCGTCATGGAAGGTCCTCCGCGGAGGATCTCGTGCAGGAGGTCTTCGTGGTGCTGGAGGAGAAATACGCCCATCTGAGCCGGGTCGAGGACCTCATGCCCCTGTGCTTCCAGATCCTCCGCTTCAAGCTCGCCGGCCTTCAGCGCAAGGAATGGCGTCGCGGAGAGGCCGATCATGCTCAAGTCGAAGAGCTGCCCCTGGCCTCCGATGCACCCGACCCCGAAACGCAGGCCATGCGATCTCAAATGCTGGCCCGATTGATCGACGGCATTCAGCAGATGGGCCCCAAGTGCCGGGACCTGTTTCGCTTCAAGCTGCAGGGCAAGGCCTTCCAAGAGATCCAAGGCCTGATGGGGGCTGAGAGCCTCAACACGGTCTACACCTGGGATCACCGCTGCCGCAAACAACTGCTCGCCCATCTGGGCGGGAGGTGGACGCCATGACCGCGCACCAGGCCGAAAAATTATTAGGCGGACACGCAGCAGGCATCCTCACGGACGAGGAGCGCAGCGTCCTGTTCCAAGCTGCCCTCAAAGATCAGGCGCTCTTCGACGCATTGGCGGATGAAGACGCGCTCCGCGAACTGCTCGCGGATCCTGTAGCTAAAGCGAAACTCCTCGCAGCCCTCGATGCGCCTGTTACGCCCAAGGTGGTGCCCCTCTGGCGCCGCCCCGCCGTGATGGGAGCCGCGGCGAGCCTCGCCATATCCGTCATTGGCGTGCTGGCCTACCAGCGCAGCAAGGAGCCGGCTTCCTTCATGCGGGAACAACGACAGGAGAAGGCCATCGAAGCCGCCCCGGAGGCTCCGCAAGCCAGGCCGCCTGCGCCCCAAGAACCTGAGCTGGCCCCTGCATTGAAAATGCCTGCTCCAAAGCCCGCACCTCCTCCAATGCCTGAGAGCGATCGACGTTTACGGAGGGAAGAATCCCCTGCGGCCATTTATGATGCCGCGCCCTCCCCCGCACCGGCGGCCATTCCATCCAAGCCTGCGGAGCCCTCTCGATCTGAGTCAGCCGATAGCCTTGCCTCGCGCAGTGATGAGCGCCAGAAAGAAGAGAAAGCGCACGCCAAAAAGAGCTTGGCCAAAGAAGGTCAACCCGCTGCCAATCAAGCCGTGCAACCCTCCGCCGTAGCGGGAGGCGTGGCTTCAGGCTACGTGGCCGAGGCCAAGACAGCCGCTGCACCGCCTCCCGAACCCATGTGGACCTTGGAAAAGGGCCCCTCTCAGCAGGCCAAGCTCAGGGTGATCTGGAAGGGAAGCGGCCGTGTCGCCGTGATCCTCCAAACGAAGGGCGTTCGTCAGACGCTCACACCCTTGAGTTCCGAACAGAATGGCGAGCAGCATCAGGCTGAATACGCCTTCCCCTTGGGAGAGGAAGACGCTCTGGATCTCTACCTCTTCGCCGCCAAGGCAGACAAGGCCGATGCATCGGCGTCCTTCCACCGCCGCATCCACCCCACTGCGCGTTAATCAAGCTCCGAAAACTTCGGTGAAAGGAATCTCGCCATGGGGGCATATCCTCCATGACGCGCCATTGGCGCCCCCTTGGAGAGACCCATGCGAGCCCTTGCCCTTCCCGCCCTTTCGGTGATGTTGGCGGCCCAGGCCCCCTCAGATCCCGCCGCCATGCGCGCCGAGCGGATCTCCCGCGCCCCCGGCGAGACAGCCACCACCCACAAGGATCAGCAGGCCCTCGCGGTCACCATCTATAACGAGAACCTGGCGCTGGTGAAGGACCTGCGTCAGGTGACTCTGCCGAAGGGGGAATCCCACCTCGCCTTTGAAGAGGTCTCCGCCCAAATCCGCGCCGAGACCGCTCTACTGCGCAACATCACGGATTCGAAGGGCTTTTGGGTGGCCGAGCAGAACTTCGATTTCGACCTGCTCACACCGCAAAAGCTGCTTGAAAAGGCCGTCGGTCAGAAGGTGCGCGTCATCTCCATGAAGCCGCGTCCCGAAGGACAAGGCATGAAGGAGGTGGTCGAAGAAGCCACTGTGCTCGCGGCGGCTCAAGGCGTCGTGCTGCAATTCGCGGATCGCATCGAGACCGGCGCACCGGGCCGCATAGTCTTCGATCAGGTGCCCGAACATCTCCGCCCCCGCCCCACCCTCGTCATCGATCTCCACAGCAACGAGGCCAAGTCTCAAAAGCTCGAACTCAGTTATCTGACGGGTGGTCTTAGCTGGAAGGCCGATTACGTGGCCAACCTCTCCGCCGATGAGAAGAGCTTGGATCTCTCCGGCTGGGTGACCCTCACCAATCAAAGCGGGGCCGCCTACCCCAATGCCTTGCTGCAGCTCGTGGCCGGCGATGTGAATCGGGTGAAGGAGGTGGACAAGGCTGGGTACGCCACCGGCGCCGTCATGGCGCTGAGAAAAGCTGCCGCCGCACCGGAGATGAAAGAGGAGAGCCTCTTCGAATACCACCTCTACACGCTGGATCGGCCCACCACGCTGCTTGAAAACCAGACCAAGCAGGTAGCCCTCCTCGGCGCCACGAGCGTGCCTGTCAAGAAGGAGTTCCGCCTCCAAGGCCAAAGCCACTACTACAGCGGCTCCTACGGCGACCTCGGGCAGAAACTGAAGGTCGGCGTCTTCGTATCCTTCGAGAACAAGGAGAGCGCCAACTTAGGTAAGCCTATGCCCAAGGGCACCATTCGCGTCTACAAGCGGGATGGTGAAGGCCGCGCGCAGTTCGTGGGGGAGGATGGCATCGACCACACCCCGAAGAACGAAGAGATCACGCTCAAGCTCGGCGACGCCTTCGATGTCACCGCCAACCGCAAGCAAACCGACTTCAAGAAGATCGGCGGCAATGGGCGCTACAACTACATCTATGAATGCGCCTTTGAAGTGGAGTTGAAGAACGCCAAGAAGGAGGCCGTCACAGTTCAGGTGCTGGAGCCCATGCCTGGGGATTGGGAGATGCTCTCGAATAGCCATCCCTTCACCAAGGAGACTTCTGGCACCGCGCGTTTCAAAGTGCCGGTTCCTGCCGAAGGAAGCACCAAGCTCACCTATCGCGTGCGGGTGCGCTGGTAAACGAAAACGTATACCGAAGAGTGCCCAGAGAGCGCATGGGAGAATCAGTCCTCCTCTGCGCTCTCTTCATGCATCGCATACTCCGCTTTTTTTGAAAGGCGTTTACTCCTCGCGGCATTCCCCCTCTGAGGCGCCCTTCCGACGCCACCCAGGAGGAACCCATGCGAGGCCTACTCTCCACTGCCGCCGCTCTGACCACGTTCACATCGGCGCTCTTCACCACCACCAGTACCCACTTTCGGCGGGCCGACCCACCCTCGCCCCGCCAATCAAGTGAAGAGGGTGACCGCACGGAATCCCCCTATTTCTGGGTCAAGGGTGGTGACGCGGCGGTCGACGGCCTCCCCTTGAAATCCACCACCGCCAAAGTCGATATTGCCGGCGTCATCGCTCAGGTCACCGTGACCCAGGTGTACAAGAACACCGGATCGAAACCCCTTGAAGCCATCTACGTCTTCCCCGGCTCGACCCGGGCGGCGGTACACGCCATGCGAATGAAAGTGGGCGAGCGCACCCTCGATGCCAAGGTGAAAGAACGAGGTCAGGCGCGGGCGGATTACGAGCAGGCCAAGACCGAAGGACGAACTGCATCCCTTTTGGAGCAGCATCGCCCCAATGTGTTCCAGATGAACGTGGCCAACATCCTCCCTGGTGATGAAGTGAAGGTGGAACTCACCTACACCGAATTGCTCATCCCCCAGGAAGGCACCTATCAATTCGTCTACCCCACTGTGGTGGGCCCGCGCTACGCCGGGAAGCCTGGGACGGACTCCCACACAGGCGAGGCCTGGGTCGCCAATCCGTATACCCATGCGGGCGAGGCACCTCTCTCCACGTTCGATCTTCAAGTCACCCTCGCTGCAGGCATGCCCATTCAGCGCATGGCCTGTGAGACCCACCGAAGCACCATCCAATACCAAGGCACCGATACGGCAACGCTGAAGCTTGATGCCAGCGAAGCCCAGGGCGGCAACCGAGATTTCATCCTCAACTACCAATTGGCCGGCCAACAAGTGCAGTCGGGACTGATCCTCCACAAAGGCAAGGATGAGAACTTCTTCCTCCTTATGGCCCAACCACCCAAGCGTGTGGCACCGGAACAAATGCCGCCGCGGGAATACGTCTTCATCATGGACGTGAGCGGCAGCCAGTACGGCTTCCCCCTCGACGTCTCCAAGGTGCTCATGAAGGAGATGATCCAAGGGCTTCGCCCCCAAGACCGTTTCAATGTGATGGTCTTCGAAGGCAGCTCCGCCCTCTGCTGGAATGGCTCCCAGGTGGCTTCCCCTGAGCATCTCCAGCAGGCCCTTGCCTTCGTGCGCGAGCAGAATGCCGGCGGCGGAACGGAGTTGGGTGCGGCCCTCAGGCGTGCACTCACCCTGCCCGGAACCGCAGGATTCTCTCGCACCTTCGTGGTGTCCACCGATGGCTACATCAGTGTCGATGGCCAGGTCTTCGATCTCATCCGAAAGAACCTGGGCGAGGCCAACCTCTTCGCCTTTGGCATCGGATCTTCCGTCAACCGCCATCTCATCGAAGGCATGGCCCACGCAGGCCAGGGTGAGGCTTTCGTCGTCACCAATCCCAACGAAGCACCCAGCACCGCGGAGAAGTTCCGCCACTACGTCAGCACCCCCGTCCTCAGCCACGTCAAAGTGGAGGCCAAGGGTTTCGAGCTCTACGACGTGGAGCCTCAACATCTCCCCGATGTCCTCGCTGAGCGCCCCGTCGTCTGCTTCGGGAAATGGAAGGGCGAGGCCGCGGGATCAGTCACGGTGTCGGGCACGACGGGGCATGGCCCCTGGCATCAGACCTTCGACGTGGCTCACGCTGCGTCCGAAGCTTCCCACCCCGCCCTGCGCCAGCTTTGGGCCCGCGAACGCATCCGTCTCCTTTCCGACTACAACCAGTTCGGCGAGAACGATGAGCGCATCAAGCAGATCACCAGTCTTGGACTGACCTACAACCTGCTCACCGCCTACACCTCTTTCGTCGCCATTGATACGGTGGTGCGCAATCAGGGTGGCCAAAGCACACAAGTCACTCAGCCCCTTCCCATGCCTGAGGGTGTCTCAGATCACGCGGTCGGCGGCGGTCTAAGTGGTGCGGTGCAGAGCAGAAGCTACAATGCTCCCCTTCCCGCACCTGCTCCCTCATCCATGCATGTCATGCGCAGGGAGGCGGCCGCCAAGAGCATCCGCGCGGATGCGGATTATCGAAGTGCCGCGGGCGCACCGGCCACCATTCCTGTGGCTTCAGAAGAGCATCAGGCCCCACTACGAGCCATCCGTTCCCTCAGCTCCGACAAAGCTGGAGCGGATACCGCCAGCCTTCGAAAGGACCTCAACGCGCGCTTCCAAGCCTCGCAGATGGATGCACTTCTTAAGCACCTCCCCGCCGGCACCGCGATCATCCTGCGAGTGGATGCCCAGGGCCAGGTGGTGGGCGTCTCCTTCGGAGCATCCTTCAGTGGCGACGCCTCCGCCCGCGCCTCCTTGCTGAGCTGGCACCTCTCCAACTGGGCATGCAGCGGCATCACGGAACTGCGGATCACCCTCAATCGCTAGTCCATCCGCATCTTTGCGCCCCGGGAGGCCTCTCTCGGGGCGCGCTATTTTACGGCGGCCTTGAGATGGGCCTCGATGCGCGCCTTCACGTCGTTCAGCAGCGGGTTAGGAATGGGGACGGTGAGATTGTAGTGACGGATCTTCCAGGTGCCTGCTTCGAGGCTGAGCACCCCTGTGCCACGGCAAGGCCCCATGTTGGGTGTATCCAGATCCTCGTCGAACCAGGCTGTTCGACCATCGGCGCTGAACATCACCGAGCGCCGCACCGGCTTGAAGGACCAGGCCTTCCCCTTGGCGAAATAGGGATGAGAGAAGGCCTGGAAGGCCGCCTTATCCCAGCGCTCGGTGGCATCTGTGCCCATGAAGACGCTGTCCGACGCCATGTGGCCAAAGTACCGCACTTCATCCGCCTTGGCCGCCGCATCGTGCCAATCGTTCAAGACAGCATCCACCGCTTTTTGCGCGCTGGTTTGAGCCGAAAGCACGAGGGCCGTAAGACTAAAGAGCAGAGCAGCGCGCATCGGTTCTCCGAAGGAGGCTGATTCTTAGGAAACCTGGCTGCGATCCCGTAAACAGGGACTCACTTGCGGCGTGCCTTCTTGCGAGAGACGGAAGGTATCACCCAAAAGCCAAGGAACAATCTTCGTAGGAACTCCGCCCTTGATGAGCTCGGCTTCCAATTCAGCGGTGCTCACTTGCTCGTGCGCAAGTTGTTGGCCGTACACACCCCACCAATGGGCATAGGGTAAGAAGAAGGTGGGTCGCAATGCTTCACAGACACCAGCGACGCCGGCCGGCCCAAGGGTCAGCACTCCTTCTGCATAGGACGCGAACTCCCTGCGCTGCGAGGGCGTCAAACAAAGCCAGTATTCGTACGCCCCAGTGATGTACCGAGGTGAGGACATCGTGAATTCGCCGAGTGTGCTGGCAAGCACGTCCACGTGACCGAACTGGGTCTTCACACGACGCGCGACGTCCACCATCTTCCCGTTTTCCTCATTGCCCGAATCGATGAGGACCCAGGAGGTCAGCTGAGGCGTGCGCACCACGTAGGTGTTCCCCCAATTGCGCAGCTCCTGATGCGCCGGGTGGCCATGAAGCAGGGGCTGCTCGCCGTAGAAAGGGAGCGCATGGATCTTCATATCGCCCAGAACAAAAGGCTCAGAATCCCAGGCCATTTCGATGACGCGCGTGAATCCGATGGATTCCAGACGGGATTTGATATCGTCGGCAATGAGGTTCCGCCGCGGAATCTTGGGCACCAAGATCGGTGTATCCAGTGGGAACATCATCAGCGTCGGCAGATTGTAGTGATCATCATGCAGATGAGAGATCGCCACGGCATCCACTCTCCCCGCCACATCCTGGCAAGACGTGTTGGAACCTTGAAATGGGGCTCCATTGATCGAATGCAAATGGGGATCGATGATCAGCCCCTTCCCACCCGAGCGGAAAAGGAGGCAGGCGTGCTGCAGACGCACGATGCCTTCAAAGTCCGCTGGAATGGGCGAGCCATCTTCTGCTCCACGTTCATAGATGAATCCCTCTTCCTGCAGCGCTTCTAAATTGGAAGGATTCACTTCGATCTCGTTGCCCTCACGGCGCTCGAACCAGGAGGGGTTACCGCTGCAGGCCCGGATGAGATCCGCGATATCCCGCAGATCCGACTGGTCCTCGATATCGATATGAAGAGCCCTCTCCTTTTGAGCGCAGAAAGAGATGCGGGTGATGGGATTGAATTGTGGAAAGAGGTGCTCTTCCTTCAGGCGAAAAGTCTCACTGGGTCGGCTGAGATCGAAATCGAAATAGGCCGCCTCAACGGGATGCTGCGTCAGCCATTCGGCCAGCTCCGCATCCGCACTTTCACCCGTCCCCACCAGAGCCGCCGCCCTTTCAAGAAAGGGGGTCATTTGGAGAAACAGCTCCTGCTGTTCATTGTGCCAATTCAAGTGGATATCGGGGGACCAGGACAGAGATGAAGACATGGCTCGTGCATCCAAAGCAAAGGGGTGGATCTAACTTCAACAGCCAAAGGGAGAGGTGCGTTTATTTTAGTGCCAATCCCCCCTTTCATGTCTCCTGACAAATGGGCCACAGCCCCACGGAAGAAGCCTGGAAAGGCCCTTCCTTTGATAACCCTCTACCGTCGCCCAAGGCGCACACGCACCTTCATCCGCCCGGCGGTATCCACGTCCAGCACTTCCCATCGCAGCGCGCCCTCTTTGCCTTCCGACACTTCGCCTGCCCCCACATTGAAGGCCGCGTCATCCAATTCGTGACGGCCACAAGGAAAGCGAGGAGCCGGAGGTTCCGGGGTGCCGGGATGGGCATCGATGACGCGCACGGGGCCGCGCGGTGTGTCATCGGACAGCAGGGATGGATCGATTCGGGCCACCACGAGACCTTCCATACCCGGTCCGCTGCGGCCTCCCACCAGGCCTGCATCGAAACCCCAAGGGCGACGCACGGAGAGTTCGAAGAAGCAGCCTTTCTTGCGAGCATCAGGGACGATCACGCGCTGGGGGAGATCCCCGGGGGCGCGAGCCAGGGGATCCAGCCAACCCTCCCAGCTGGACGTAGTCACTTTCACCGTGGGTACGGTCGCTTTGAATGCTCCGCGATACCAGAGATCCGCTCGGGTCCATCCCATGGGCTGGCTAGGACTATAGGCGGTGTCCTCGCGCCAAGGTCCCTCCTGGGGATGGTGGCGATCCCAGCCCCGATACATGCCCACGTCCATCACATCCCAGATGCCTGCAGTGAGCGGCCCACCGCACTCCAAATAGAAATCGTCCACGCGATGCTCGCCCATGGCATGCAGCGCCTCGTGCACCACGTTCCCCAACACCACGTCCTCAGGCATCAGCATGATGCTCCAGCGGTGCTGTTTCGCCCACGGCAGAGGCTGCAGTAGGCTCGTCGGACGGAAATCCTTGGATTTCGTCGTGACGCTGCGGGGCGCTCCCGGGATCACGACCCACAGATGATCGGGCTTGCCATCGGGCTGAGGCGCTCCCGTCGCGTTATTGATGTGGTCAAAACTGCTGAGGTTCAGATCCTTCAATTGGGAGAGCACCCACTGCGCCAACTTCTCTCGACTCTCGTCGGGCTCAGGTCCCAGGCTGAACGGGCAGCGGAGGCGGAGGATGGCTCCCTCTTCCAGCCATTGAAGGCCTTTGCTCACTTCCACGAAATAGGAGGCAGCGCTGCCCTCCCCTGGCGCGCGTCCGAAAAAAAGCCGGCGCAGCACCTCGTCATCCACCTCCGAAGTCTGATCCGGAAAATCCACGCGCACGACTAGGACGGGGGCTTTAACGACTCTCGGCACAGGGTGGAGCTGGATATCCCTGCCCCATTCCGCTTCAGGAACGATGTCCCGGTACCAGCCTTCTTTCTCCACCACCAATCGACCTGGCGCCCCTGAGGACATTGGCAAGCTGAACCGACCTTCGGCATCCGTGCGCACCGAAGGATGCTGAGAGACAGGATTCACACGCGGAGGCCAGTCGAAGCAAACCTTCACGCCGATGAGCGGTTTCCCCTCACCAAGGACGCGCCCCCTCACCATATCCCCCGCCTGCAGAGGCAGCAGGCAGGCCAAGATCAAGGCGCGCATCAGCCGAGGCGTCGCGCGGCGGCAAGCCGGACCAGCAACCCGATGCGATGGCGGATCACGACGCCATCCAGAGGCTTTTCCATAAAGTCGTCCACTGCGAGCCCGCTGGATTCCATGGCCGCAAGCTCGTCTTTGGTGTGGATCAGCAGCACGGGCGTATCCATCAGCAGGGGATCCTCCCTCAGCAACTCGACGAGGGAGCGGATCTGAGGTAACCCGAAAGCCGCATCGAGGGCCAGGATGCCCCGAGGCGCGGATTGGAGCCGGGCGAGGATGCCATCTAATTCCTTGAACTCCTCGCCATGGGCCAAATCGCCACTCTGGTTGATCACCTGGGCTCGGATCAGGGCCTGGGGGCTCGCCACGCGCAGCGGGATGATCGAGCGGCGCAAGGCGCCCGCTTCTTCGGCTGCCGCGATCTCCAGCAGATTGCTCACGCGGTGCTGCAGCAGAAGAGTGCTGGGAGGTTTCCGCATGAAGTCATCCGCGCCGGCCGCCAGGGCGCGATCCTTCGCATCCCGCGACAGGGCAGTCACCACCAAGAGGGGCACCTTGGCCGTGCGGCCATCGGCCTTCAAGGCCTGGCAAAGGGCGAAACCATCCATGGAGGGCATCACCAGATCGACGATCATCAGATCCGGCGGCCGGGAGAGGGCCACTTCGAGGGCCTGCTCCCCGTTCACAGTCAGTTCGATCTCGGCGTGAAGAGCATCCAGCTGGGCCTGCTGGATGCGCGCAACGATGGCACTATCCTCAACCATCAGAATGCGCTTGCGAACCATGCAGCCTCCGGATTTCTTCCAGGTTAGGGGCTCCCAGCCGCTTTAGGCAAACCTCCTTAGTCTTAAAAGGCTTTAGACCGAGAAAAAAGGGGGGCCAGCCGCTACAATGGAGGGTTCACGGCGCAGGTCCTGCGCGGTGGCCCTCCGCTCCTGCTCCGGCCTCGAGGCACCTTGTGACCGATCCGCAACTCATCCGCAACTTCTCCATCGTCGCCCACATCGACCACGGCAAGTCCACGCTCGCCGATCGATTGCTCGAGCTGACGAAGACCGTGGCCCAGCGCGATATGCAGGCCCAGATCCTGGACGACATGGATCTCGAGCGGGAGCGGGGCATCACCATCAAAGCCCACGCAGTCACCTGCAAGTACAAGGCTGAAGACGGGCAGACCTACACGCTGAACCTCATCGACACCCCCGGCCACGTGGACTTCACCTACGAGGTGAGCCGCAGCCTCGCCGCCTGCGAAGGCGCCATCCTCGTCGTGGACAGCACCCAGGGTGTGGAGGCCCAGACGCTGGCCAACACATACTTGGCCCTGGAGAACGGCCTCGAAGTCTTCCCCGTCCTCAACAAGGCCGACCTCCCCTCCAGCGACCCCGAGCGCGTGCTGGAGCAGATCGACACTGTCATCGGCCTCGTGGATACGGAGCACCACGTCAACATCAGCGCCAAGACAGGTCTGAACTGCGAGCAGGTGCTTGAGCACATCGTGAAGTACATCCCGGCGCCCAAAGGCGACGACAAAGCCCCCCTGCAGGCCCTCATCTTCGATAGCTACTACGATCCCTACCGCGGCATCGTGAACCTCATCCGCATCGTAAACGGCACTGTGAAGCAGGGCGATCAGATCCGCTTCATGAGCAACGGCGCCGAATACCGTGTGGATGAGATCGGCGTCTTCGACCCCAAGATGAGCAAGCTCCCCGAGATGAGCGTGGGCGAGGTGGGCTACCTCGTCGCCTCCATCAAGCAGCTGGCGGATGTGAAGGTGGGCGACACGATCACCCACGCCGTCACCCACAACACGAAGCCCGCCACGGAGATGCTGAAGGGGTTCAAGGAGATCCAGCCCGTCGTCTTCGCCGGCATCTTCCCCACTTCCAGTGACGACTTCGAAAACCTGCGCAACGCTATGGAGAAGCTGCGCCTCAACGACAGCTCTTTCACCTTCGAGCCCGAGACCTCCACGGCCCTAGGCTTCGGCTTCCGCTGCGGCTTCCTCGGCCTTCTGCACATGGAGATCGTGCAAGAGCGCTTGGAGCGCGAATTCGATCTCGACCTCATCACCACCGCCCCTTCGGTGCGCTATCACGTGTACCTCACCGACGGCGACATGGTGGAAGTGGATAACCCCTCCAAGCTGCCTCCGCTGCAGAAGATCGCCCGTATCGAAGAGCCCATCATTGAAGCGACGATCCTCACCCGCACCGACTTTGTCGGCGGCCTGCTGAAGCTCTGTGAAGAGCGACGCGGCATCCAGCAGAAGCTCGAATACGTTTCCACCGACCGCGTCATGCTCGTCTATGAGCTGCCCCTCAACGAGGTGGTGCTCGACTTCTACGACAAGCTCAAGAGCCTCTCCAAGGGCTACGCCAGCTTCGACTACCACATGAAGCATTACGTGGAGTCCGACCTCGTAAAGATGGACATCCTCGTCAACGCCGAGCCCGTGGACGCCCTCAGCATCCTCGTGCACCGCGCCAAGAGCGTCACCCTCGGCCACGCGCTGTGCGGCAAGATGAAGGACGTGATTCCTCAGCAGATGTTCGACGTGGCCATCCAGGCCGCCATCGGCGCCAAGATCATCGCCCGCACCAATGTGAAGGCCCGCCGCAAAGACGTGACCGCCAAGTGCTACGGCGGCGATATCAGCCGTAAGAAGAAGCTGCTGAACAAGCAGAAGGAAGGCAAGAAGCGGATGAAGGCGATCGGTTCTGTGGAGATTCCACAGGAAGCCTTCCTCGCCATTCTGAAGGTAGATAGCTAATGGGACCAACCGTCCAGCTTGAGGGCGAGCCTCAACAGTCCGCACCCAAGGGGGGCCTGCTGCATCTCACGTCCACTCAGAAGGCCATCGGCGTCACCTTGCTGCTCGGCCTGATCTGGGTGCGGACCTTCCGCCGCCGCAAGAAGATCGAGCGCACCTGCTCTTCGTGCAATCAGAAGAACCCGCGGCACCTCACCAACTGCACCAAATGCGGCGCGCCGCTCTTCGGCGGCTGATTTTCGGCACAACGACAGAACGGCACGACGTTGTTAGACGTCGTGCCGTTCTGTCGTTGTGTGATCTAGAACTGAATATCGATCCCGGACTCTTCGGCCAGATCGTTCTCTTCGCCCAGCACTTCACAGGCGGCGCCATACATCTGGATCACGGCGGCCTTGCGGTTGCTCAGCGACGTCAGGAGATCCTTCACGCGTTGCACTTCAGCCGAGATGGTGTTGTTGATCTGATCCACTTCGGAGCGGCAGCGGCTGCGGGTGGTTTCGTAAAAAGCCTTTTGTTCTTGGCTGAGTTCCATGACGCGCTCCGTGGTGGGAAAAAGCCCAATTGGGAATAGATTTTATCCAGCATTAAGAGCGGCTGGCCACCCAGAAGAGAATGCACAGGAAGGCCGCGAAGACCAAGATCACGGGCAGCAGCCATACTGGACGCGGCTTGGGACCCTCATCGTAGGCGGAAGTGAAGTCGAGGGGACGGGTGGGATCCAAGGTGGGCCCGCTATCCGGGTTGGGCAGATCCGTCCTGGTTTCAGATAGCGGCGCCAGCGCGCTGTGTGCGCCCGAAGAGGTGAGCTGCACCGTCGGCTGGGGGAACCGGCTTTGGATGACGCGCTGCACATCCTCCTTCGTGCCCATGAGCAGGGCGTGAAGGTATTCGGCGACATCGTGCTCAGTAGGGATATGGCCCTGCTTCATCAGCAGCTCGCGCAGATCCCGCTCCATGAATCGGGCGCTGGGATAGCGATGATCCACATTCTTCATGAGCCCCTTGTGGACGATCCCCACCATCTCTTTGGAGACCGCCCGGTTCAGGCTGTGAATATCCTGCACGCGGCCCAATCGAACCTTTTCCAACACGCCCAGTTCGCTATCTGCCTGGAAGCAGCGCTCGCCCGTGAGCATTTCGAAGAGGACGAGGCCTAGAGAGTAGAGATCGGAGCGGTTATCCAAAGGCTGGCCGAGGGCCTGCTCGGGGCTCATGTAGAGCAGCTTGCCCTTGAGCGCACCCGCGACGGTGTGACTGGCCTTGGTGGCGGCCTTGGCGATGCCGAAGTCCACGAGCTTCACCGCGCCATCCTGGCTGATGAGGACGTTCTGCGGGCTGATATCGCGATGGACCAGCTTCAACTCGCGGTCATCGAAGCCCCGCTTGCGGTGAGCGTAGTCCAGCGCGGCGGCCACCTTCATCGTAACGAACGCGGCCACGCCTTCGGGAAAGGGGATGCCCACTTCCTTCGCCTTGCGGAGCAGGGTGCGCAGATCCCGGCCGTTCACGTACTCCATGGCGATGTAGTAGGAGCTTCCCGCCTTTCCGAGATCGAAGATCTGAACGATGTTGGGATGCGTGAGCTGGGCGGCGAGCTTGGCTTCGTCGATGAACATCGTGACGAAGTCTTCGTTGTCGCTGAGGTGGGGCAGGATGCGCTTGATGGCAACGATCTTCTGGAAACCCTGCACGCCGCGCTGCTGCGCGCGGAAGAGCTCCGCCATGCCGCCCACGGCGATCTTCTCCAGCAGGTAGTAGTTCCCGTACTCCTCGACGGGTTGCCCCGGCGGAGGGGGCTGGACCGTAGCCCGGTCCGTCGGTGCGGAAGGCGAGGCTGCAGCCACGGAGGCGGAAGGCATGGACTCCACTTCACTCGCAGACCAATCGAAGGGATCATGCACGCCCGTGATGCCTGCCAGCGTGAACTCCTTGGGATTGAGGGCCTGGCTGATGCTGCCAGCCGCTTCTTCACTTGCCGGCTCAGGCAAGGGCGTAGAGGCCGCCTCCGGCACCGGAGTCGGGGCCGGAAGAGGCGCGACGGGGGCGGCCGCAGAGGGGCGAGTTTCCGGGTAGGGCGGCTTATTCCCCAGCCCTTCGATCTCCTCTAGCACATCCCCAAAGATGTCCACGCTGTTCAGGATCTTTTGGGGGGGCTCCGTCACGGGCCTGGCCACGTGCAGCGGCGCCACTGGGGCGATGGGCAGGGGCGCGGTGTGGGGAGCCGTCGCGGGCCCCTGCTGGAACATGGAAAAGGGATCCGTGCCTGGGGTCGTCCCCCGTTCGATTTCCTGCACCAAATCTCCAAAGATATCTTCGCTATTCAGGGGCCCTCCTTGGGCCAACTTGCCTGCGCCGGGCCAGAACCGGCGAAGGGCCGCCGTGATCTCGCCTTCGGGCTGAGTCTTCTCCAAAAAGCCCTGTACCCCTTCATCCCCCAAGCCCTTCTCGCCCCGATCGCCCATCAGGACCAATACAGGTAAGCCGGGGCGAGCGCCTCGAAGCCGCTTGACCAGCGTGGGCCCCTCTTGGGCGCCGGACCCCACCACCACCAGATCGGGGGCCAGCCCCTTCACAAGGAAGGCCTCGGCCTCCGTGGCACGCAGCCACTGAACCATCCATCCATCTGCTTCCATGGCAGATACGAGCCCCGGTCGCTTGAGGGACTCGCCATCCACGATCAGGAGCAAAGGCTGGCTCATTCAGAGGTTCCGCAGGATTTGACAAGGTCCAGACTACAGGGGCAATTCCCTCCGCTCAACGGAAACCCTGTGGATCGGTGGATTTGTCCTCGTCGAACGGGCAAAAAACCGGTAGGATGGGTGCTTGGTCCGAGCTCACCCTCGGGCGACTCTAAGGCGGAAGGAGGGAATACACACATGCCCCTAGTGAAGATCAAAGAAGATGAGACCTTCGAAAACGCTCTGCGCCGCTTCAAGCGCAAGTGCGAGAAGTCTGGCATCTTGAGCGAGCTCAAGAAGCGCCAGCACTACGAAAAGCCCAGCGCCAAGCGCAAGCGGAAGATGCTCGCCGCGCGCAAGAAGACCCTCAAGCGCCTCGCCCAGGAGCGGCGGATCATGGGCGTTTAAGCCCATCGTTCAAAGCCCAACGAAAGGCCCCGGTTCTCCGGGGCCTTTTCATATTCGGGCATACCCCGCTCGTATGAGCAGCCCAGGGGCCCCGCCTCGACGGCATTCATCCGGCATCCAGCGAGGAGAGCTCTTTGAGATGCCGATCCACGGCCGCCTGAACGTCATCCCCCGAAGCGCCTTGGAGCGCCTGCGCCAGCTCAGCCCAGCACTGGCCCCGTTCAGCCATGTTCCTGATCTCGCGACCCGCCCTCTGCAATAGTTCAGCAGCTGTACTTTCAAACTGAAGGCCCGAAGCGAGATCGTCGACCTGTTTTTGAATCCCGACTGACGCGGCTTCCATCCGAGTGATGAGCTCTGCGGAACGAGCGGCACTACCTTCCAGGGCGCGGAGAAGCTGATTGGATTGATCCCGATCCTGGCTCACCGATCCAACGTCTCGGCTCGCGATGAGCTTCAGCTGTTCCTCGGTGCGGGCGAGGTTGGATTGCACCAAACGGATCTGCTTCTGAATCGCCTCGCTAAGCCCCGTGCTCCGCTCCGCCAACTTGGTGACCTCACCCGCCACCACCGCGAACCCAGCGCCGTATTTCCGAGCGTGGGCGGCCTCGATGGAGGCATTCAACGCGAGGAGATGGGTTTTGTCCGCGATCTCCGCCATTTCCACGAGCAACCCCTGCATCGCGTCGATGGAACTGTGAGCCGATTCCAACTCCTCTGCGAGAAGCGTGGTCGCCTGCCCCATTTGAGAAAGGTGCTCCACACACACGTTGAGCACCTTGGAGAGCTCCGACGCGCAGGAAGCGATCGAGACCTCTTGATCTCCAACCTTCAAAGACGCAGCTTCCCGCAGCTCCACAACCAGGCCGCGTTGAGCCTTCACATCCTGATCCAGCGACCGAAGCGCAGGCCCCATCCCGCCCACCGAGCTCCTGATCAACCCCTCCACTTTCTCGATCTGTTCCAGCAGCTCACCAGGCACACGTCCATAAAAAGCCCGCTCCTGCCGAGCCACCCGAAGCAGCAGCTCCTTCGCTTGGCCCACCTCAAACCCTGTCGCCGAAGGATCAACTAAAGAGGACATCGCAGATGCACCTTTGCCAAGGACATGCCCTCCCTATCGCCCCCTCCCCACCCCCTCTTGAATCCTCACCTTCAATCACCATCAGGTGGTGGTTCCGGAGTGGAGGCTCCGTCTCCAGGAACGCAGCGCCAAAGGCGCAAGTGACTGGGAGCAACCCTGCGGGACAGGGTTGCGATCGACGGAGGGAACGCCCGAGGGCGTTCGAATAGTCCCCCTCAGAGCCACAACGAAAAGAGCCCCCAGGATTTCCCCGGGGGCTTCGTAGTGGTGGTTCCGGAGCGATTCGTACGCCCGACCGTAAGATTCGTAAGCTGATCGCTTAACCAGCTGAGCTACGGAACCACTGCACACCTTCATTCCACTAA
>JACXTT010002472.1_pt1 | contig 29279 bp, 12 predicted proteins | sample 9270951 | NCBI WGS metagenome assembly JACXTT01 (sample SAMN15532306, study PRJNA645909) | rock metagenome | isolation source: weathered quartz diorite | place: Puerto Rico | collected 2017-06-21 | reverse complement strand
CGGGGTCTTTTGCGGGAGGTGCGCCGGCTATGCGGTCAAAAACCGGCGCCTGGGAGGGATGCCCGAGTTTGGACATAATCTTCTTTACCTGGTCCAGGCATTCCTGTTCGGTGGCGAATTTATAATCGGCAATACCGGATATTTCGGTATGGGTAACCGCGCCGCCCAGCGTTTCAGCATCCACCTCTTCGCCGATGGCGGCTTTTACCAGGTAGGGGCCTGCCAGGTATATGGAGCCGTTGCCTTCCACCATCAGCGTTTCATCGCTCATAATGGGCAGGTAGGCGCCGCCGGCCACACAGGCGCCCATAACGGCGGCAATTTGGGTAATGCCCATGGCGCTCATGCGGGCATTATTGCGAAAAATGCGGCCAAAATGTTCTTTATCGGGAAAGATTTCATCCTGCATGGGCAGGTATACCCCGGCGCTGTCTACCAGGTAGATAACCGGTAAATGGTTTTCCATGGCTATTTCCTGCAGGCGCAGGTTTTTTTTGCCGGTAATGGGAAACCAGGCCCCGGCTTTTACGGTTTGGTCGTTGGCCAGCACCACGCACTGGCGGCCGCTCACATAACCGATGCCTGCCACCGTACCGCCGGAAGGGCATCCGCCTTGTTCTTCGTACATGTCATAACCGGCAAAAGCGCCGATTTCGATAAAAGGCCGGCCTTTGTCCAGCAGGTAATCAAGACGTTCGCGGGCGCTGAGCTTTTTCTTTTCCCGTTGCTTTTCCATGGCTTTCTTTCCGCCGCCCTGGGCCACTGTTTCAAAGCGCTGGCGCAACTGGCTGAGCAATAATTTCATGGCGTCTTCATTCCTGTTCTGTTCGATATTCATACCGGCAATTGTTTGAAGCTGCAAAATAAGCAAACCGGGGCATCATGGGAACCCAAAAAGATTTTAGATTTGAAGGATGTACAGAACCAAAAAGAGCTGGCTCATTGTAATAGCGCTGGCGGTAATAGTGCGGGTATGGGCCTTTTTCCCGGTATTGGTAGAGCGGTATTATTCCAACGGGCTTTACCCGGTTACCAGCCGGGTGCAGCGGGTAGTGCTGTGCTGGATACCATTCAGCATCGGCGACCTGCTGTATGGTGCCGCCGTCATTTACCTGTTGCTGCAGCTGGTAAAGCTTATCCGCACGCTGTGGCGCAAAAAAGCCGGGCGCGGGTTCTGGTGGATGGTATTGCAACGTTGTGTATTCTGGTTGTTATGGGTATATACGGCGTTTAACCTGCTCTGGGGACTGAACTATAACCGCCTGGGACCGGCGCGGCAAATGCAGCTGGCCATGAAGCCGTATACCACCGCCGAGTTAAAAACCGTGGTGCAGGCCATTATACAAAAGCTGGATGAAACCAGTATAGGTTCTGTACATGTAAGAGACCGGTATACCTCCAAGCCGGCGCTGTTTGGCGGGGCGCACGATGCCTACCAGGTGGCGCAATTCTCTTACCCGTTTTTAAACTACCGGACGGCCAGCGTAAAGCCTTCCCTGTTCAGCTACCTGGGCGATTATCTTGGCTATACCGGTTATTATAACCCGTTTACCGGCGAGGCGCAGGTGAATACCACGGTACCGGTATTTGTGCTGCCGTTTACTACCTGTCATGAAATAGGTCACCAGCTGGGCTATGCCAAGGAAAACGAAGCCAATTTTGCGGGCTATCTTTCCGCCCGCTCTTCTCCCGATATGGCCTTCCGCTATTCCGTTTATTTTGATTTATACGCCTATAGCATGCGTGAGTTGTTCTGGCGCGACAGTATTACGGCCAAAGCGCTGATCCGCGAGGTGCCCGAACAGGTAAAAAAAGATTTTGCCGCGCTCCGTGCGTTTAACGAACGCTACCAGAACCCGCTGGAGCCCTATATCCGGCGGCTTTACGGCCAGTACCTGCGCGCTAATCAACAGCCTTCGGGCATGCAAAGCTATAGCGAGGTAACGGCGTTTCTGGTGGCGTATTACAGGAAGTATGGGGGAATATAGCTTGTGGCTTGCAGCTCAAAACACGTTCTTCCACATCATGCTTTCTACCGGTTTGCTCGATTGCCCGCTGTATTTGGCGTTCTTTTTTTCGTTGTATTTAACTTCAATTGTACCGTCTACCGGGAAATAGATCAACTGGCCGATGGGCATGAATTTATAGATGCGTACGGGTTGCTTGACGGAAATTTCCAGGGTCCAGTTGCCGCAGAAGCCCACATCTCCTTTGCCCGCGGTGGCGTGGATATCAATGCCCAGCCGGCCGGTGGAAGACTTGCCTTCCAGGAAAGGCACATGCGCATGGGTTTCGGTGTATTCCTGTGTCACGCCCAGGTAAAAAATATGCGGGTACAGCACAAAGCCTTCGTCCGGTATTTCAAAGGTTTCGATTTCATTGTGCTTTTTGGCATCCAGAATATGCTCGCGGTAAGTAGCCAGCCATTGCCCCAGGTGCACATCGTACGAATTGCTGCCAAGGCATTCCCGCTGGTAGGGTTCAATCTTAATGGTGCCTTTTTCCATTTCTTCCAGTATCCGCGTATCTGATAAGATCATGTGGTTGGTTTATTGGTTTATTCGTTTATTTGTTGCTTTAATCATCATTGAATAGCAGGCGAATTTCGGATATCCCCCTTTTCTATGCCGATAGTTTATCAACATAATATTAACGAAGACGTAAAACTGGCCGTATGGCATATTACGGAGCCGGAATCGTTCTTCCTGGGGCGGGTGCCGCTGAAACTGGAAGTATCGCACCCGCACAAGCGGTTGCAGCACCTGGCCGGTCGCTACCTGTTGCCCGTGCTTTACCCCGATTTTCCGCTGGAAGCCATCCGGGTGGCCGATACCCGCAAACCTTTTCTTGAAAGCGAGCAATACCATTTTTCCATTTCCCATTGCGGCAATTATGCGGCTGCTATTGTAAGCCCGACCCAAAGGGTAGGGATAGATATTGAAGAAATTACATCGCGTATTGAACGGGTGCAGCATAAGTTTGTAACGCCGGCAGAATGGGAACTGGTGCGTGGAGCCGGCACACAGGGCCTCGCGGAGGCGGAGTTGCTTACGCTGCTCTGGAGCGCCAAGGAAGCCATTTTTAAATGGTATGGGAGCGGGCAGCTGGATTTTAGGGTCAATATGCGCCTTACAGGGCCACTGGCTATCAATATGGTAGGAGAGATGACGCTGCCTTTCACGTTTTACCGTGCAACGGCGGCCATGCTGCTGACCCTGCAGGCCAGGTTGATGAACCAGGCTGTTCTTTCATGGCTGGTAAGCCCCCCGTTTATTCTTCCAGCAGGTTAACCGTATCATCGCCCAGGTTCAGGTCAATGCTGTCCTGCCCGGCAATGCCTTCTATGGAGCCGCGGATATGCGCTGCATTGAGCAATACTTTTTCCAGTTGCTTTTCACGGGCTTTCCAGAGTTTTTCCATGGCATCGCGCTCTTTCTGGATACTCAGCTTCATGCTCATAAATCCTTCACGTATGGCTTTCCATTGTTCGGCAAATTCATTGCTGGTCAGGTAATCGTAGAGCAGGTGCATTTTATCGCCCTTGTTTTCCTGGTTTTTGCCCGCGGTAAATACGCGTATAACGCCATCCCGCAATACGGTGGCCAGTGATTTCACTTCTGCAAAAGAACAAATCCATAAGCCGTCGCGGATGCCAAATGCCTCCATGTCTTTGGGCATGGTCTTGGTAACAATGACCGCCACATCCGCTTTAAGGTTGCGCATGTCCATCTTCAGCTTTTCTATCCAGTCGGGCACAAACGCCGAAGTGCGTTTGCTTTCGTAAATGATTTTACCGCATTCCAGCCCAAAGTTGTTGCGCACGGTTTGAATGCAGTCTGCGCCGCGCACACCCTTGCCTACCTCACTAACCAGGTCAAAGGGAAAGGTATGCCGGAGCATTTCTTCCAGCGCCAGTTCCTGCACCTCGCCCTGCAGTTGCGTGGAGCCCTGTTCGGCTTTGCGGCGCATTTCATCGGCCAGCTTTTTCTGGTCTTCCAGCTGTTTTTCGAGCTCTTTGAGGCGGAGCTGGTATTCGGTTTCTTTGGCGGCTATTTTTTGCTCTTCCAGTTTGCGCAGCTCGTCCGACAGTTTCCCGCGTTCTTCCTGCAGGCGGCGCTGTACAGACAATTCCAGCTCGGCTTCGCGGTTTTTCAGCTCGTGTTCTTTTTGCAGGAATTCCATTTCTTTCTGCCGGGCGGTTTTTAATTTTTCATCGCTGTCTTTATTGGATTGTTCCAGCAGGCGGAGCTGGTTTTCAAAATCGGCGCCGATGGTCTTGCGCAGCTGCTCTTCCAGCGACTGGCGCAACTGCTGTTTTTCTTCCTGTAATTTCCGGGTATATTCCGTCTCTTTTTTGGAAGACTGGTCCTGCCACTCCTTTTCGCGCCGGGCCATCTCCTCGTCTTTTTGCTTTTTGTAGGCCATCATCTGTTCCCGGAGGTCCTTTTTATATTCTTCCGATACCGCTTCTTCCATAGGGAACTGCTGGCCACATTTCGGGCATTTTATCTCCGTTGCCATTGATGGTTAATTTTTTACAAGTTTACGAAAGAACTATGATGTAAGCGGCAGGAAATCAGAAAGGCAAAATAAGGATTCGGTATAATGTATAATGTGCCTCTTATTATAGCTACCGGCAATGTATGCGCTACTCATATTCTAATATTATATATATGCCATGCCTATGCGAAATAAAAAAAAGAACTGGTATATTTACGAAATCCAAACCTGTTTAAACCATTCCTGTACTTATGAAAAATTTTACCCTTCGGCTGAAGGCGTTCACCCTTCACCCTAAACGAACAAGAAACGGTTGCCTTTTACTGTTGATGCTTTTCTCCATTACATCCCGTTCAAACAACTTATTTACTCCCGGCATTACTACTCCCCCGGCTTCTGTAACGGTCTGCAAGGGCAGTACTACCAGCTTTACGGTGGTGGCTACGGGCACGGGACTTACGTATGCCTGGCAGGTATCTGTTAACAGCGGCAGCACCTGGACCGCCATCAGTAACAACAGTCAATACAGCAATGCAACAACGGCCATACTAACCGTTACCGGTATTACAGCGGGCATGAGCGGCTACCAGTACCGTTGCGTGGTAACAGACAATGTTCCTTCGTCGGTTACCACGGCGGCGGCTACCCTAACGGTAAACGGGCTTACCGCTCCAACAGTGCAGACCGTTAACACCTCCACCTCCCTGTGTATATCGGGCGGTGGGTCGGTAGGCGCTTCCTCCTCCACATCCGTTACGTTTCAATGGCAGGTCAGCAACGATGGCGGACTTACCTGGACCAATACGGTGGACGGAACTTCTTACAGCGGGAGCAGTTCTACCGGTACCACCGGTTTATTGCAATTCATTGCCAATGGCCCGGCACTGGCATACGGCAACCTTTATCATTATATCGCTACGGATGCCAGCGGCTGTTCGGCTACCAGCTCATTAGATACGCTTTTTGCTTACCAGCCGGTTATCAGCGCGCCGGTGAGCGGCACCCTGGTGGTTTGCCCTTCCACCGCCACTACTATTAATTCCACCATTACCAGCGTGGCGCCCATCAGTACGTATCAATGGTCGTTAAGCGGTACCAACCTGTCGGATAACAGCACCTATACCGGCACCGGGAGCGCCAACCTGGCCATTAATGTTACTACAGCGCTGAATGGTAAACCCTATCGCCTGACCGCTACAGATAGCAAGGGATGCGCCACCAGTTCCGGAACGGTTACCTTGTCGGTGCCATCGGTAACTGCCGCCAGCATACCCACCAATAAATATGCCTGTGCAGGTTCGGCCGGCGGCACCATCGCCGTTACCTTAACCTCTACCGGTACTACCCCCACGCGCCAGTGGCAAACGGATAATGGCACTACGGCGGCAGGCGGTTCCGTGGTTTGGAGTAATATTGCTACTACCGCAAGTCTTACCATTGGCACGGTTACGCTTACCCAGGATGGCTGGCATTACCGTTCCATTGTAACCAGCGCCGGGGCCTGCAACAGCATTACCACCAACGAATGCGTGCTCCATGTAGGTAGTTCCGGCTATTGGCTGGGTGTTACAGATACCAACTGGCATGTGGCTACCAACTGGTGCGGCGGCGTACCCACGTCTACGAGCAACACCGATGTGGTAATTCCCAATTGGGCGCCCAATATGCCTACCATCAGCCCAACAACAGCAACGGCCTACTGGCATAGCCTGACCATGCAGAACAATACTACATTACGCATTACAGGAGGTTCTTACCCCTATAATCTTGATCCTTCAGTTTATACACTGGCCTCTGTGGCTTATCTTGCCGATGCCAACCAATATATATTACCGGCCACTCATGCTTCGCTTATCGTGGGGGGAAGTCTGAATAAGTTATTACAAGTCAATACGGCCGTTACCAATACACTCACGCTGGGGGGCAGCGCCAAACTGGTCACCGGTTCCTATATCCTGGATATGAAAGCAGGCAGCAACCCCATTGGCGGAGCGGCATTTGGAGCGGCCAGCAGCTGGATTGTAACCGGCAATGGATCTGCCGGGGCGGCCAATACCGGCCTGGGCGGGCTTACCATTGAGCAGTTGGGCTCGGGCAGCGGGGCTGTGCTTTATCCTATCGGCCCTACCACCAGCTATTATAACCCGGCATCTATAACCAATACCGGTACTATCGATAATTTTACCCTTGCTGTAAACGATCAGCCGTTGCCGGGAAGTCCCGTCAAGTCCGGTGTTAGCAACAGCTGGCTGTTATCTGAACAAACCGCCGGCGGCAGCGCCGTTGCTTTACAACTGCAATGGAACCATTCGGACGAACAATCGGGCTATATGCACGCCTCTTCCCAGATAATCCGCTCCAATGGCAGCGCTGTGGTACAATATACTTCGGTGCTGCCGGTATCGGGCAGCGATCCCTATGCCAGCTCGGGCGGTTCTTTTTCCGCGCTTAGCCAGTTCAGCGTATCCAGCTATTTGCTAACGCTGCCCGTTCAGCTGCTTTCCTTTACCGCTCAGCGGGAGGGCTTGTACAACCGGGTAGACTGGCAGGTGGAAGCCAGGGAGCAGCCTTCTGCGTATGCCCTGGAACGCTCGGCCGACGGTATGGTATTTACAGAAGTAGCGCGCTCAGCTGCAATAAACAGCAGGACACAATACAGTTATAACGACAAAGACCCCGGCAACGCTGTTACCTATTACCGGCTGAGGGTACTGAGCGTGGATAACAAAACAATCCTGTACAGTCTTACGGTAATCATTACCAACCAGCAGGGCAGGGTGAAAATGGAGCTCAGGCCTTCTGTAACAGGTAATGGCGAAACCAGCCTGTTTGTGATACTGCCGCAGAAAACGACATTGAATGTTACGCTCACCGATGCCATCGGGCGGGTGCAATTATATAAAACAGTGCCGCTGGAAAAAGGAGAGCAAACGGTACCGATTAGCGTAGGCTTCCTGGCCAGGGGCATTTATTACTTAAGAATTGCCGCCGGCGACGGAACCGTGAAAACGCTTTCGCTGGTGAAGCAATAGCATAAAAAGAAGCTTGCCGGTTTTAAACCAGTTTTCCGGCAATGGTTGATAGAGAAAAGAAGCTGCCCCCGGATTTATTCCGGGGGCAGCTTCTTTATTTGCCTTATGTATTCTCTTATTTTACCGAAACCAGTTTACGGGTATAAACGTGGTTGTTGACCCGGATCACCACGTAATGCATGCCTGCCGGCAGCCCGCCAAGGGAGAGCTGGTAGGGTTGATTGGGGCTAAGCCTGTTGCTGAACAGGAGCTTTTCGCTTACTCCATTGTTGTTGTACAACTGTATGGTCACAACATCAGCGTTGGGCGATTTGAATGCAATAAATGCTTTTTCGCTGAATGGATTGGGGTATACGTTGAACGTAAATGCAGCATTGGTATCCAGTGCGCTGTTTACCGTATCAGCAGCATTGGGCATCCTGCGGGCCGGGGCACAATTGTACTGAACGGTAGTAGTATCGGGTAAGGTGCAGCCATTATCGAAATTGGTTACGGTCAGCACATAACTTCCCGGGTCTGTGGCAACATCCTGTGCGGTGAAAGACTGGTAGCCGTTGGGCCCGTCCCATTCAAATCCTGCATTGACCGTTGAGGTGCTGCCGGTGAGGGTAACTTCGGTAACATCGCAGGTCAGTGGCCCGGAATTGGCAGCGGTTACATTGGCTGGCGGCGCAATGTTCTGGCTTACCGTGAGCGGGAGCGTTTGACTGCAGCCGTTTGCCGGGTTGGTGACATGCAATGTATAGATACCGCCTGCAGTGGCCTGCGCCTGCGCCGTGGCAGCTGTAAAGCCATTAGGCCCCGTCCAGTTATAGGTAACGCCGGGTGTGGTGGAAGAGCCGTTAAGATTGACTGTTGTTACATAACAGGTAAGCTGCTGGCTGACAGTAGCGGTCAGGCCTACAGGTGCATCTCCTGTGCAGGTACTGGCGCCCATTACCGTTACATTGTCAAAATAATAAAATTCATCAGTGGCCGTGGCCTTTGCCCGGATGATGATTTGTACCGTAGAGCCACTGATGGCGCCGGTGGACAATACCGTACTATCGGTGGTACTATTGTTATTAATAATACCGCCCAGGTCGCTGAACAGCACTTCCGCACCACCATCGACCTTGTAATAAAAACGAATATAATCGGTATGGACCGAACCGTCGTTTTCCAGGCTACCCGCACTGCGCACCGCTGCCGATACCTGTACATTGGTTTTGCCGGCAATACTGATGGGGGCGGAGGCCCAGGTACCCAGCCCGTTGATGGAAATGTTGTTCACTTCAAATTCATTGTTGTAAACGCCAAAAACAGCATGGTCATAGGTGACGTTGGAGCTCCAGGCGGTAGCACCGGAATCTGCCGTGGTGCCATTGGGCAGGCTGAAATCTTCTACCCATAAGTTCTGCCGGGTAGTGAACTGCCGGTTGCCATGCAGATGACTGCCCGGGGGAGCCGCCAACAGGCTGGCGCCGGATAGCGCCATACACAGGCTTAAAAAGGTTGTTTTTGGTAAACACGCTTTCATATAATTGGGATTTGATTGACGATCTATAGCGGGTGAACATGTTTTGGGCTGTTCAAATAAAAAGCGCAGGGAAGCCTTTGACGGCTCTCCCTGCGCTGGAACAGTAAGTATGCTTACTGAACGGATATCAATTGTTTGGTATAGATTTTATTGTTTACGCTTATTACGATATAATGCATGCCGGCAGCGAATGTGCCTGTAAAGGGCAGCGTGTACAATTGCCCTGCATTGGCTTTATCGTTAAACAGTAGTTTTTCCAATATCCCGGTGCTGTTGAACAACCTCACCGTTACAAAAGCCGTTTCCGGCGATTGGAAGGTTACCACTGCTTTATTGCTGAACGGGTTGGGGTAGGCTTTGAACGCAAATGCCCCACCGGTAGTCGCTGCGCTGTTTGCCGGATCTGTACCATTGGTCATCCTGCGGGCCGGCCCGCAATTGTACTGAACGATGGTGGTATCGAGCAGGGTACAACCGTTGTCGAAATTGGTAACAGTCAGTACATAACTTCCCGGGTCTGTAGCAACGTCCTGGGCAGAGAACGACTGGTAGCTGTTTGGCCCGTCCCATTCAAACCCTGCATTGACGGTAGAGGTAGTACCGGTAAGGGTCACCTGGGTAACATTGCAGGTCAGCGGCCCGGAATTGGTAGCCGTTACATTGGCCGGCGGTGCAATGTTCTGGCTCACCGTGAGCGGCAGCGTTTGACTGCAGCCGTTGGTGGGATTAGTAACATGCAGGGTATATGTTCCTCCTTTACCGGTTTGGGTATTGGCGGTAGTGGCTGTAAAGCCATTGGGGCCAGTCCAGCTATAGTTAACACCGGGGGTAGTAGAAGACCCGGCCAGGTTGACCGTGGTTACTAAGCAGGTCAGCTGCTGGTTAACCGTGGCAGTAAGGCCTACGGGGGCAGCCGTGTTTTGCGTTATTACCGCGGTAGTGGTAGCCGAACAGCCATTGGTAGTATCGGTAGCCGTTAGCGTATACGTGCCGGGCGCTTGCACTGCTACTGCCGGCACAGAAGCGGTAAAGCTATTGGGGCCGCTCCAGCTGTAACGTACGGTAGTAGTAGTTGAGCTTGCATTAAGCTGCACGCTGGTTGTTGTACAGGATAGCAAACCCGAAGCAGGAGTAGGTGTGCTGGCCACGCCGGCTGGTGCGGCGGTATTGGCCTGCAGGGCTACCGAAGCCGCCGCCGTGCAACCATTGGTGTTATTGGTAGCGGTCAGTGTGTAAGTACCGGCTGCACTGGCCGTGGCGTTGGGTGTACTGGCGCTGAACCCGTTGGGGCCAGTCCAGGCATAGCTGATATTTCCGGCAGCAGCACTGCCGGAAAGCGTGAGGCTGCTATTGGTGCAGGTAAGCTGCGTTGAACCTGAAAGGGTAGACGCAACCACATTGGCCGGGGGCGTTATGTTTTGCGATACCTGTACAAGGGTATTATTGGTACAGCCGCTGGCCGGGTTGGTAAGCAGCACGGTATAATTGCCGGGTGTAGCTACCGTTATGCTGTTGCTGCTGGATGAAAAACCATTGGGCCCGCTCCAGGCGTAGCTTACCCCGGTAGTGGTGCTGCTGGCCACTATCGTTGAACTGGTTTTTACACAGGTGAGCTGCGACAGCGCTGGCTGGGCCGTTAAATTGGCCGGGGGCGTAAGATCCTGTACAACTGTTACCGATGCAGATGCACTACAGAAGTTAGTCGGATTAACGGCAGTAAAAGTATATTGGCCGGGGTTGAATACCATGGTGCCCGTGGCCGTTACGCTAAAGCCATTGGGCCCGCTCCAGGAATAGTTTACACCGGTAGTAGTAGTACCACCCTGCAGGAATACATTATTGTTGTTGCAATCGAGCTGTTTGGCGGTAGAGCTAATGGCCGCCGTCATATTGGCCGGGTGGGCGGTATCCTGGCTCACAGCAACGCCTGTAGTGCTGCTGCAGCCATTTATCGGGCTGGTAACGGTTAACACATAATTGCCCCCGTTTTTAACGGTGGGGTTTTGTACCGTCGAGCTAAAGCCATTGGGCCCTGTCCATGAAAACGACACGCCTGCCGTGGGCGAACTGCCGGACAGCGTTACTACCGTATCGCGGCAATTGAGCGTACCGCTCACCGTGGCGGAAGCGCCGGGAGGCGTGGTGTTGACGATGGCATTGGCAGTGTCTGAACCCGAACAACCGGTAGCAGTAATCGTAACCGTTAGGGTATAGATGCCCCCGGCGGTGATGGTAGGGTTTTGTATAGCAGACGTAAACCCGGTAGGCCCGGTCCAGCCAAAGCTTACGCCCGTCGAAGGCGTAAAGCTGCCGCTGAGCGTGATGGCCGGGTTATTGCATGTAAGCACGCCCGTGGCGCTGGCTACAACAACCGGCAGGACTTTATTTTGAGCCAGGTTGGCCGTATCGGAGCCCGTGCATCCGGTAGCGGTATTGGTAACGGTGAGTGTATAAATGCCCGCTGTTGAAGCAGCAGGGTTTTGCGCAGTGGAAGTAAAACTATTGGGGCCTGTCCAGCTATAGCTCACACCCGTGGAAGGAGTAGAACTGCCGGTAAGTGTAACGGAGGTTGCTGTACAGGTAAGCACACTGCTGGCGCTGGCGGTGACAACGGGCAGGGTATTGTTCAGGAAGACATTCGCCGTATCGGAAGCAGTACAGCCGGTGGACGTGATGGTGACGGTAAGCGTATACACGCCGGCAGTGCTAACAGCAGGGTTCTGCGCGGCGGAGGTAAAGCTACCGGGGCCCGTCCAGCTATAGGAAACGCCGGAAGTCGTGGAAGTGCCCGAAAGCGTTACCGAGGGGCCGGAGCAGGTAATGGTGCCCCCGCTGGCGGTTACATTGGGCGCTGCCTGGCTGGATGTGACCGTCACACTCGCAGAGCCGGTGCCGGCGGAGTTGGTGCCTACCACCGTATAGGTGCCGGCGTTGGTAACCACCGGGTTTTGCGCAGTGGACGTAAAGCTATTGGGGCCTGTCCAGCTCCAGGTAGTAGTGCCTGTGGCCGTAGTGGAGGCCGATAAGGTAAGGGAAGGATTGGTACAGGTAAGCACGCCACTGTTGCCCGCCGATGCGCCGACCGTTATGGAAGTGACGGCGCAGGGAGCAGCTTCTTTAAACACATCGAATTGTTCAATATAGTATTTGGAAGTCTGCGAGCTCCCGTTGGCAAAATCATATATTTTTATCATCAGCTGCACCGTGTGCCCGGTAAGCACGGCGGAGGTAAAAAGGATGCTGCCGAAATTGCCGGTATTCTGGCCAAACAAGGTGGGCGTGCCGCCGTCTATAATATAGTACAGCTTTACGTACTCGGCGCTGGTCTGTAGCCCTTCGGCGGTAATCTTTGTATCCACCTGGAAGCTTGAATAGCCGGCTACAGAGAACACATTTGAATACCATACGCCTTCCGCACCGAGGTTTTCCGCCTTGATACGGTGCGATTTTACAGCAAAATACGTTGGGCTGGTGAGCTTGGAAGCATCGAGATACCAACCGGTAGCGCTGGAAACATCTGATGTCACACCATTGGCCTCGGGAAAAGATCCCGTAATAATCGGGCAGGCCGGCGTGGCAAGCAATTGCCCGCTCCATAGCGCTAAAAGAAAAATGAAACTAAGTTTCGGGGGTAAAAATGATCTCATATAGGGATGGTTTGTTTTCATGGATTAGAATAAGAGCGAAAGCGAGGACAAAATTACACTATTTGTTTCCCGTGTAAAGCATTTTTGCCTGTATTTCTTTTAACGGTCATCTATATATTAAATTTAAATTACAATGAATAAAACGATTAATGTATAAGTGAAAATGATACAGTTAAACAATAAAAAACCCTGCTGGAAACACTTAGGTTTCCGGCAGGGTTTTTTATTGTTGATCCGTTGATTATTTAATAGCTATGATCTTTTTGGTATATATCCTGTTGTTTACGCTTATGGCAAAATAATGGATGCCTGCCGGCAGGTTACCACTAATGGTTAACTTATACTGCAGGTTGGGCACTACCTTATTACTGAATAAAAGTTTTTCCAGGGTACCATTGTTGTTGAACAACTGTACGGTCACAAAATCAGCGTTGGGCGATTTGAACTCAATAAACGCATTTTTGCTGAACGGGTTAGGATACGCTTTGAACGTAAACGCACCACCGGTATTCACTGCGCTGTTTACCGAATCAGAAGTGCCGGGCATCCTGCGGGCCGGGCCACAATTATACTGAACGATAGTAGTATCCAGGAGTGTACAACCATTGTCGAAATTAGTAACGGTCAGCACATAGGCTCCCGGGTCGGTAGCCACATCCTGCGCGGAGAAAGACTGGTAGCCGTTGGGCCCGTCCCATTCAAACCCTGCATTAACGGTGGAGGTAGTACCGGTAAGGGTCACCTGGGTAATATCGCAGGTCAGCGGCCCGGAATTGGTAGCCGTTACATTGGCCGGTGGCGCAATGTTCTGGCTTACCGTGAGCGGGAGCGTTTGACTGCAACCGTTGGTTGGGTCGGTAACATGCAGGGTATAAATACCGCCAGCCGAGGTCTGCGTATGGGCGGTGGAAGCTGTAAAGCTGTTGGGGCCGGTCCAGCTATACGTAACGCCGGCAGTAGTAGACGACCCGGTCAGGGTAACGGTGGTTACCAAGCAGGTCAGCTGCTGGTTAACCGTGGCGGTAAGACCAACGGGCGCAGCTGTGTTTTGCGTTATCACCGCGGTAGCCGTTGCCGTACATCCATTGGTGGTATCGGTGGCTGTTAGTGTATATGTTCCGGCTGTGCTGGCGCTGGCGTTGGCCCCGGTTGCGCTATAGTTGTTGGGGCCGCTCCAGCTGTAGCGGGCGGTAGTAGTGGCCGAGCTGCCGGCCAGCGATACGCTGGTAGCAGCGCAGGTGAGCTGGGCGGAAGCAGGAGTGGGTATATAGGTCACGCTTGCCGGGGCGGCTGTATTGGATTGCAGCGCTACAGAAGCGGCGGCCGAGCAGCCATTGCTGGTATCGGTAGCGGTAAGCGTATAGGTGCCGGCTGCGCTGGCGCTGGCAGAGGAACCGGTGGCGGTAAAGCCATTGGGCCCCGTCCACGCATAGCTTACACCGGTAGTGCCTGAACTCCCTTTGAGGGTAAGGCTGCTGTTGGTGCAGGTAAGCACGGTAGAACCGCTGCTGCTGGAAGCCGTTACACCCGTGGGAGCCGTGGTATTTTGAGTTACGCTGGTGCTGGCGGTAGCATTGCAACCGCCGGAATTGGTGACGGTAAGCGTATAGGTGCCTGTAGCGCGCACTTTGGGGTTTTGCAACGACGAGCTAAAACTATTGGGCCCTGTCCAGGCATAGCTTACCCCTGCGGTGGTAGAGCTGCCCAGCAGGGTAACCGAATCGGGTTTGCAGGTAACGGGGCCGCTGTTAGACGCCGTGGCCGTAACACTGGTTTGCAGGATGCCAGATACTTTTACATTATCGAAATAGAAAAACTCATCAAATGAGGTAGTGCGGGATTTGACCATTACCTGCAGCGTGGAGCCGTTGAGCGAACCAATGCTGATGGTAGTATCGGTGGTACGGTTGTTGTTAATGGCGCCGAGGTTGGAGCTGAACTGCACAGGTGTTCCGCCGTTGAGTATATAATACAGGCTGAGGGAATCCACGCTGCTGCCGCTGCTTTCCAGCGCACCACCGGTGGAAACCCCGCTTCTTACATCTACGGATATACTCACATTGGTACGGCCGGAAATATTAATACTGCCCGAAGTCCATACGCCAACGGAAGTATTGCCAATATTGCTGACCCTGAATTCATGATTGATTACGGCAAAAACGCCGGTAGTGGCAGGATCTACCGTGGTCCAGGGCGTAGCGCCGGTATCCGTTTTGGTACTATCTGCCAGGTCGGAAAAGTCTTCGTTCCAGAACGTGGTGGGAGTAGCATTGCCACTGACCACCTGTACCGTTTGCTGGTTGGTACAACCATTGGCCGGGTTCGTTACCTTAACGGTATAGTTGCCCAGCGCGCTGACGGAGGCCGTGGCGGAGGTACTGATAACGGTGCCGCTGGCGTTTGTCCAGCTATAGGTAACGCCGCTGACCGACGAAGCAGCACTGAGGGTAACGCTGGCCGAACAGCCCAAAGCCCCTCCTGCAGCGGTTAAATCGGGGGCAGCGTTATTGGCTGAAACAGTAACCACGGCAGCACCTGAACCGGCAGAACTGCTGCCGATTACTTCATAGGTGCCGGCGGCGGTAACGGCCGGCGTGGCAGAAGTGGACGTAAAGCCGTTGGGCCCGGTCCAGCTATAGCTAACGCCTGAGGCGGTAGAAGAAGCCGCCAGCGTAACCGAGCTATTGGTACAGGTCAGCACCTGGTTGCTGCTGCTGATGGCGGCCGATACCGGTATGGTCGTGGGCGTACAGGGGCCGTTTTCATTGAATACGCGGTACTGTTCGATATAATACTTGGACGATTGCCCGCTCCCGTTATTATAATCGTATATTCTTACCACCAGCTGTACCGTATTGGCGGTAAGCGCAGCGGAGGTAAAATCGAGGGTGCCGAAATTGGCCGAATCCTGGGCATACAATGTTTCGGGCCCCCCGTTTAGTTTATAATAAATCTTTACATACTCCGAACTGGTTTGCAGTCCTTCTGCGGTAATCTTTACGGCTACCTGGAAACTGGCATAACCGGTAACCGGGAATATCCTGGAATACCATACCCCCACGCCGCCAATATTTTCGGCCGTAAAGCGGCTGGACTTAACGGCAAAATAAGTTGGGCTGGAAAGCGCTGAGGCATCAATGTACCAGCCGGTAGCGGTGGTATCTATCGTTGCCCCGTTGGCTGAACTAGAGAAATTTTGTGTAACGATGGGGCATTTGGGCGTGGCCAGCAGGCGGCCGTTGCACAACGCCAGTAAAAGGACGAGCGAATATCCTCTTCGTAAAAAAACATTCATATGATAGTGGTATTGGTGACGCGGTTATCGGGAAAAGTGCAGGAGAAAAAAGCATATAGCAGCTATCTTCAGGTTAATATAAAAAGCAGGTATGCTACACCGAGATCAGTAAGCAAAGTACAGCTTTTGAACACGCAATAAATTGTTTTGAGGGTATTATTTTTTTGTTTTGGCGGGTGGTTAAAATGAGGATTGATTGACAATTTTAAATGAAGACCGAATTAATTGAATATAATTTTTTAGCTATTGGTTGTCGTACTTTTTTTGCCTGGGGTAACTGGAAACGGTGTCCATGGTGCCGTATTAAAGAGATATTAAAAAAGAAAATATTATCATTAATTGCTCAGGATCAATGTGATAGAAATATTTTTATAAGTTGCTTTATTTCAGTGTTTTATACTATGTCTTGCAGCAGGCATCCTGCCAATCCCGGTGCTAAAAGACTGGTAAGTATAAACTTATAGCCAGGACAGGTATAGTTATAGAAATACGTTTACATTTTTTGCGTTGTAAGTAGCGTATATCCAATATTCTGTGACCAAAATCCAATTCAATTGCCTATGATCCCCTTATGTACAAAGCAAGGCAGCAAACTGCTTACCGGTTTACTTGCCATTCTTCTTTCTGTTGCTTCTGCTCATGCACAAATGAACTTTTCCTTTTCAACGTCTACCACTGCAGCCTATACCCCCAACTCCGGCGGAACGGTGATTATTTCCTCCGGTACAGACGATGGTTTGTCGGCAGCAGCGCCCATTGGCTTTTCGTTTACCTACAACTGTACCACGTATACCCAGTTTATAGCCAGCTCCAACGGCTGGATGAGCCTGGGTACGACGGCTGCGGCGTCGCTGCCTTCCAATGCGCTGGGCACCACCGGCCAGGGGCCGATACTGGCGCCCTTATGGGATAACCTGGCTACTGCCCCCAATGTAGATTCATTGGGCAGTGTCAATTACACGCTTACCGGAACAGCCCCCAACCGGGTGCTCACAGTAGAGTGGCTGAATATGTTATGGAATTACCAGACCCTGGGGCCGGTCATGTCATTCCAGGTAAAGCTATACGAAACCACCAATGTAATACAGTTTGTATATCACCGTGAGCTGAGGACCATCAACCTGGGCTCGGCTTCCATTGGTATCAGCGGCGGCAGCAGCGCCGGCGACTTTTATTCGCTCGACACTACGTTAAATACGGCTACTGCCGTTTACGGTGTTGAAAAGAATTTCCTGAAAGCAAGACCGGCATCCAAACAGGTGTTCCAGTTTACGCCGCAGAATATGGCCTACCAGTCGTCCACCACTACCCAGCTGGCCACCGGCCTTATTTCGGCCTGTACGCCCACGCAGGCCATTATTGGGGTACAGGTAAGCACGCAGGGTTGTGCGTCGCCTGCAAACCTTACGCAGCTGCAGTTAAATATGACCGGCACTACCAATATTAATGATATTAAGCTGCTGCACGTATATTATACCGGCAATAGCGCTGTATACAACCCCATTGGCGAATTTGTGCCGGGAGGCACCACACCCGCCGCCGGTACCATTACGCTCAACGGCTCACAGCCGCTGCTGCCGGGCACCAATTATTTCTGGGTCACGTATGAAGTATATGTAGGCGCGGCGTCGGCAGGAGATGCTATCGACGCGCAATGCACGCAACTGACGGTGGGAGGCAGTGCTCAAACGCCTGTGGTAACCAGTCCCGGGGGCAGCGGCACATTTACCACCTGCTCTTCTTCGCCGGGTGGCGTAGCCGGGGAGGCGTTCTGGATTAAAACAACCAATGGCGTACCTACTACCACCGACGGTACAGCTATAGCTACCTGGAACGACCAGTCGGGCAATGTGCGCAACGCCAGTTCACCGGCTCCGGGCAATTATCCTACTTACCGCGATAACAGCAGCAATAACATCAACTTCAACCCCGTGGTTGATTTTAACAGCGCTTCGTCCAATTACCTGGCGGTACCCGGCAACGGGCTGCTGGCTACCGGCAATAATCCTTATTCCGTGTACGCGGTTATTAAACCAGGTTCAGGCAATGTATCCACCCCCGGTAAATTCCTGTTTGGCGGCACCGCCGGCACGGATACCTATTCGGCCTTTGGTCTTGGCAGCAGCAACTCGTTTGCAGACAGCTGGTCTTCCGATGATCTTACGGCCGGCAATACCTGGGTAGCAGATACGGCTGCCCTGGCCAGCTTTAATTTCACCGGCGCCCAGCGGGAAATTTATGTGGCGGGTGCGCTAACCAATACACTGGCAGGCAATGCCCGCAGTTCGGCCGATGTAAACGATGCCATCGGCGCCCGTTTCGATGCCGGCGCCAGCGAATACTTCAGCGGCAGTATTGCTGAAATCGTTACCTATCCCAATACCTCGCATTCGGCGGCTGCCCGCAATAAGATTGAAAGCTACCTGGCCCTTAAATACGGTATTACCCTGCAGCACAATTATATTTCCGCTGCCGGTACTACTTTCTGGAACCGCTCGCTCGACGCGGCGTACAATACCAATATCATGGGCATTGGCCGCGATGACAACAGCGTACTGAGCCAGAAACAGGGCATCAGTACATCATCGACCGACATGCTTAGAGTATATATCGGCCCGTCTCTCGCAGCCAACCAGGCGGCCAATACCGGTAGTTTTGCTTCGGGCGATCAGTCGTTTTTTATGGTAGCCAATAACAATGCCACCTTCCTGTATGCTCATGGCGCCATGGGCGAAGTGCCGCCGGGCGCCTGCTGCCGTGTACAACGGAAATGGCTGGCCCAGGTCACCAATTTTACCAATACCGACGTTACGCTGGTATTTGATTTCAACGTAATCACAACGGCTATGCCCATGAATGCGTCCGACCTGCGCCTGCTGGTAGACAACGACGGCAATTTCTCCGACGCATCTATTATCGGATCGCCCACGGCCACTATTACCGTCAACGGTAATGTAGCCTCGGTTACCGTACCGGTCTCCGTATTCAGCGGCTCACCTTATTTTACCCTGGGCTCTGTATCCCTGGCTACTTCGCTGCCGGTACAGCTGAGCGGGTTTAATGCCGTTTGCAAAAACAATAAGGTACAGGTGGGCTGGACAAAACTTTCTACCGGCGCCAGCACTTATACTATTGAGCGCAGCAGTGATGGACGGAATTTTACTGCTGCCGGTATTGTAAACAGCACGGCTTCGGGTGTGCAATCCTACAACTGGGCTGATCCTGCATCCCTGGCGGGCACATCGTACTACCGCCTGAAAATAACCGACGAAAACGGTCTTGAAAGCTATTCTTCCGTGGCTACGGTATCAGCCTGCAGCACGGATAATACCCGGCTTTCTTCCGACCCCGTTACCGGGCAGTCGGCACTGCTGGTGCAATTGCAGCAAAACGCAACGGTAGAGATCAGTCTCTGTGATGTGCTGGGCCGGAAAATGGAAATCGGTGGCCTTACCGGCACACATGCCCTGGCAGCAGGTTCTTACCGTATGCCGGTGGTATCGAATGAGCTGGTAAAAGGATTGTACCTGCTTACGGTAACGATCAATGGCGTTAAAAATACATATCGTATCCTGCAACCCTGATAGCAGTATTTTATACCAAATAGAAAGCCGGCCCCGGGGCCGGCTTTTTTATTCCTTCCATACCTGCATTGCTACTGCAGTACCATTGCTGGTAAAAACAACCAGGTAACTGCCGCTGGCCAGGAAGCCGGTATCGATGGTTGTTGTTTCAGAGCCCGCAGCAACCGGCTTTGCCTGCCATAGCTTTCCATCTATGCCCACTACCTGCAGCAGCGCTGCCCGCCCGGTTTTGGGATAGGTAACGGTAAGCGGGGCATTGCCGGTAATCATTCGCGGGTACACCGCCGGCTTTTGCATAGCCGGGTTGCTGAAAGCAATCGTTTTGCTATAGCTTATAGTTTCATCCTTATCCACTATTCGCAGCCGGTAGTATATCATGCCCGCCGGGGGGCGCATATCTGTTGCGGTATAGGTATTCACTGCAAGCCCGGTAGCTGCTATACGCTGCAGGGAGATAAATTGTATCCCGTCGGTACTTCTTTCCACGACATAATAGCCGGTATGCATTTCGTCGGCAGTTTGCCATTGTAGCTGGATATTGCCATTGGCCTGGGCGCCGGTAAAGCGCAGCAGCGTTACGGGCAATGCCAGGCAATAGCTCAGTACAACATTTTTAGTGCTGGTATTTGTACAACCGCCGAGGGTGCTGGTTACCGCTATACTGTAAGTGCCCATATCTGATGCTGTAACGGGGTTAATAGTAATCGTGTTGCCGGTGCTGGTACTGCCGTTGGGCCGTTGCCATACATAGCTGTAAAAAGGGCTGGCAGGGAGTGTAAGCGTAGCTGCGCCTCCTGCGCAGGTATTGCCCGTGGTAACAATACCGGGCACGGCAAGCGTATCGACCGTAATACTGCGCGAATAACTGTTGGCGCAGGCATCCTCCATCAGGAAGGTATAGGTGCCGGCAGGCAGCCCCGGGAATACCGGGCTTGATTGCAGCGAACCCGTAACCGGCCCCGCTATAACCTGGTATTGGTAGGGAGAAAGGCCCCGCGTCGTATCGGGCAGTAAAGCTACCTGCCTCGAAGCCCCGCAAATGGCCACGGCTGCCGATGGGTCGAATACAGGTTGTGTATAAGCCGGGATTACAATGCTGTCTGAAAGGATATCGCAGCCGTAACTGCTCATGCCTTTTAAATACCCGTTTACCGCATTGCGCGCTTCATAGGTATATACTGCATAATAGGTCCCGGCGGAAAGATTAACGACCGAATCGGCAAAGGGGTAAACGCTTACGTTATCGTTCTTTACCGCGTTTACCTGTACGGCGGCATCGGGGTAAATGATAGCGCTGTTGGTATTTGACGTGGCCTTGAGCAGGATCTTGCTGGCGCCGGTACATCCTTTTGCCAGCGTAGCCGAAAAGCCGGAATGCCTTAACTGCGGGGGCGCGATGGTAAACGTGGTGCTATCCTTTTGCCCGCAGGTATCCATAGCATACAGTTTCCAGGTGCCTGCCGTAAAATAATTAAGCCCCAGCGTATAAACGCTGAAGGCCAGGTTTTTTATGGTATCGGGGTAAGTGTAAGCATGGACCGTGCCATCGGCAAATACAGCAGTAGCGGGCCCCGATGCCACGATGATATTGCCCTGCGTGGATTTATTAAAAGTCAGCAGCAGGGCAGTAGTGCCTTCCTTGCAAACGCAGTCGGGAGAGAAATAGGTGGCGCCTATTTTTAAGGACGGAACACTTGCCCAGTCAAATAGCAGCGTATCTTTTTTACAGCAATCCTGCCGCACGACCTTGTAACCGGCGCCGGGCGGGTAACCCGAAAAGGAGGAATTATTGGTTTGCGTTGCCAGTATAATGCCGGCCGGGCTCACCAGGGTATAGGTAATGCTGCCGCAATGCACGGGAGAGGGGCTGCCGGAATTATCCCTGCCTTGTTCAAAGGTATAGACATATTGACCGCCGCAGGCTGTAAGGGGCGAACTGAGCGGCATCATATCGAGATCCTGGTACAGGCTATGGTAATTGCTGTCGGCAGCGCCGCAGTTATTGGTCAGCTTTAGTACAAGGTTTTCAAAAACGCCGCTTTTATGCACATAACGGAAATAGAAGGTGTCGGCAAAATTGCCGGTACCGGGCAGGTTAAGTACATGCGTGATAACGGTATTGTCCGGCTTCTTTAGTGTAAGGATATATGGAGGTTTATAGTTATTGGTGACCGTGGGGATATAAACAGGGCAGCTATAAGCAAATGAATCACAGCTTTCATATTTCAGTGTGCCGTAACCCACGGTTACGGAGCCGGTGCTGCCGTCGAGCAGCGTTACCGTACGGGTTTGGAAATTGCCGCAGGAATCGGTTACCCGGCAGGTATAGGTGCCGGCAGGCAAACCGGTAAACAGGTTGCCGCCCTGCGGGCCGGCTATAACCGGAGAGGGGCTGACCAGCGCATATATAAGCGCTGGCCGGCCATTGGTTACACTAATTTGTATGGAACCATCGGTGCCACCCAGGCAGGAAGGCGATTGCAGGATGGTGGCCAGTTGCGGAACAGAGTAATTACCGGCAACAGCAAACGGTTTTGTAACGGAGGTATTGCAATTATCGGTCACCTGCAGCACATAGCTTCCCGGCGCCAGCGATTGAATGATATTGGACGATTGGGGCGTTGTTAATGTTGGTCCCGATATAATACTAAACACATAAGGCGCCGTTCCGCCTGATACTGATATGGTAGCTGTACCCGAGGCCTGGCACCTGCTTTCCGTTGGCGTAACCGAATTAATAACCAGTGGTGAAGCGGCGGGGCATTGTGCCGCTGCATTATTTATACCAGCCGGCAAGAGGCAAAGCAGGACATAGGATAATGTTCGGAACATAGTAAACAGGTTTTATCAATAGCTGAATCCATCGTTGATCTGCTTACATAAACGGCTATGCGCTGGTTTTATTCGCCCCTGCTGAGTGTGGGCCACCCTCCTTTGATCCAATGGCGGATGGTCTATGCCTGTTTATTGTATAGACGCCAATTTGCATTTATAAACCGGTTGTAGTAAACGCCGGTATATATAATAGCCCTAACCCGTTGGATGCGCTGTTGGAGATCAGAATTATTGAGCGGCAGGAAGCATTATCGCCTTAATTACTGTGTGGCCCGGCAGCAGGCCGGCAGCGTTTACAGTGATGGTTATCGGCCCGCGGTACCCTGGTTTTGCTTTTACAACAACAAGGGCCAGGCCGTTGAAGGCTTTTCTTTGCTGCGACGTAAAACGGGTAAGGTCACCCGGATCGCCATTGTCGGTGGAAGCGATCTCACCGCCGCCCGATACATCAACTGTAATCATATTGTCCGCTCCAGGTACCAGTGTGCCTTTGGCATCCACTACCTTAATGGTTATAAAGGAAAGATCGCTTCCATCAGTACGAATACTATCCCGGTCGGCTATAAGCCGCAATTTTGCTGCGCTGTCCGCTGTCCTCACCGTGTCCGTGGCCCATATTTTCCCATTCTTATACGTAACCACGGTTAACTCACCGGGCTTATACAGCACACTATCCCACCGGAACCGGTACTCGTAGGGTCCTTTCTTTTTTCTTCCCAGTGACTGATGATTTAAGAATAACTCGGCCTCATCTGCCGACGAAAATACATGTACCGGTGTAATTTGCCCGATGCGATGGGGCCATGTCCAGTGCGGAAGAATATGCGCCATGGGAAAACCAGGACGCCAGCGCGACTGGTAAAGGTAAAACCGGTCTTTCTTAAAACCGGCCAAATCTATGATACCCGAGTAGGAACTGCGGGCGGAATAGTAGGGGGTAGGCTCTCCCAGGTAATCCCAGCCCGACCATACAAATTCCCCGGCTACAAAAGGATGCCTGTCCTGCGAGGCAAAGACCTTATCCGGCGATGCCCCGAAGGGCGCGGTATAAAGTTCATACGCGCTCACATATTCTTGCCGCGGGTCGCCACCGGAACTGTCGCTTACCGGGGCGCTGTTGCCATCAACTACCGGGAACAAGTAAGTGCCACGAGTGCTGAGGGTGGACGCCGTTTCACTGCTCAGCACCAATTTGCGGGGAAATTGTTGGTGAAACGCCGCATACAATGGCGGTGTTCTAATACCCTTGAGATAGGCGTAGGCCGGCGCATCGCGTATTCCTTCGCCCTGGTAATTCAAACAGAGCATGTCCATTACTTTGGGAAAAGGCATATCGGCCTTGGCGTAATTCATCGACGCCGTGGAAGGCCGGGTGCTGTCTTCCTCCCAAACGATATCATGCAGTTTTTTGGCGATGGCCGCACCCTCTTCGCCGGTAAACTGTTCGCCTGCTTCATTGCCAAAACTCCAGGCCATAACGGAGGGATGGTTCTTGTCTCTTCGTATAAAAGCCCTGGTATCAGCCTCGTACCAGTCATGAAAAATCAAATGAAAATCCAGGGGCGTTTTTCCCTTTTCCCAACAATCAAATATTTCATCGATCACCAGGAATCCCATACGGTCGGTAAGATCCAATAACTCCGGTGCAGGCGGATTGTGCGCCAGGCGAATGGCATTGCACCCGGCTTCGCGCAATATTTCCAATTGCCTTTCTGCGGCGCGGGCATTAAAAGCCGCGCCCAATGAACCCAGGTCATGATGCTGGTTTACCCCCTGTATGCGAATAGCCTGTCCATTGACCATGACGCCCTTTACAGGGTCAAATACCAGGGAGCGGATGCCAAAGCGGGTTTCGTATTCATCTATGGGTTTGCCCTTTTTATACAGGCGCGTAACGGCTGCATATAGATGGGGCTTTTGTAAAGGCGGCGGTCCCCATAGCAATGGGTGCTGAATGGCCACGGAACGTTTAACGTTCAGTTTTGTGCCGGCCAGGATGGTGGAAACGGATGCGGGGAAAGCGGTTACTTTCTCCCGGGTGGTTCCTGCTGAACCGGTTAACGCATAAACATCGGTAACCACTTCTATATCCTCGTCAATGGCCGACTTGTTTTCGATGTCAACGGTAATGTCAACCACTGCTGACGCAGCTGAAACATTGCCTGAGCGTACAAAACTGCCCCATTGTGCAATATGCACCGGGTTTACTTTTGTAAGCCATACATTCCGGTATAAGCCTCCGCCCGGGTACCAGCGCGATGAATTGGGTGGATTGTCCAGCCGTATGGCCAGTTGGTTATCTCCGCCAACCCGCAGGTAAGGGGTAAGGTCAAGCCGGAACGAATTATAGCCATAAGGCCATCCGCCCACCAGGGTGCCGTTAAGCCAGACCATGGCGTACGACATGGCGCCGTCTATATCCAGGTAGATCAATTTGCCGGCATCTGCAGCCGGGATATCCAGTTTCCTGCGGTACCATGCCACGCCCTGGCTGGGCAGGCGTCCCATACCGCCGCCTGCTACTGCATTGGCGCCTTCATAAAAGGGCCCTTTAATGGCCCAATCGTGCGGCAGGTTGATTTGTTCCCATACCCGGTCGTCGAAACTGTTTTGTACAAAAAGGAAATCAGCGCCCGGGTTTCCGCCCGGCCGCAAATAGTGTTTTGAAGGATCTTTTATAAAATCATTGGCGGTTGGTAATATCCATTTTTTTAAGCCTTTATCAGAAGATGCGGCCAGCAGGGATTCTGCGGGACGGGTATCAGCTATTATATTATCGGCCCTATTGGTTACCGCGGGGCGTTCATCATACATCAATTGGTCCGGCTCAGCATCGTACCGCATAAACCGCCAGCCTTCATTGATATTAATGCGCTCCCTGCAACAGGGTTCGGCTTGTTGGGAATTTTGGCCATGCACCGGCATTAACGAACCCATTATACCCAATAAACAGGTAACAGCGAACAATTGAAGGGCCCTCTTTCTCATTTCCATGTTGTTTCTTGTAGTGGTCAGTTGTATTTTTCCGTGCGGTAAATAGAGAACGGTTGTTGTTCGCAACGGCTAGTAGCCCGGGTTCTGGTATTGTGTTTTATTGGGATCGCTTATGGCATCCAGCTCTGATTGCGGAATGGGCCGCAATGCGTTGGTGGCCTTAACATTCGGGCCTCCCAGCGTATTGTACGCCTGCACACGGCTTACCAATAAGCCCCGGCAGGCAAGATCTGCCCAGCGCACATTTTCTCCAAACAGCTCCCTTGTTCTTTCGGTCATAATAAAATCAAGGGTCATGTCCGCTACTGTTATCGGCGACCATACCGGCGATTGTGCCGTACCCGTGTTTTTCATCAACATCATTGCCTGCCGGGCGGCCAGGTCGGCCGCAGTCAACCCCGGCCGGTAGGCAGCTCTTACCCTTATCGTATTAATCAAAGGTAACGCATTGGCGGGTTGCCCCAGTTGAATGGCCGCTTCTGCCGCCAGCAAATAGGTTTCGGACAATCGTGCTACAGGGGTAGGCCTGCCGGAATAATCACTTACGGCCGCTCTTTTGTTATCGTCATATTTTTTGAGGCTCGGGTAAAGCTGGGTGGCGCTCAATTTGGAATTATAGAACGAATCGGGCCCTAAAATAGCGTACTTCTTGGTGCCCAGGCTTATCATAGAATCGGCATAGGCTTTATAAGGGGCCAGGAAAAAGCAGGTGTCGCCGATATTAATGCCGGCCGAACTACAGTTGCTGTTCGTGGCCAGCCATACGGTCCTGAACGTATTGTTGTAACGGCTATCGTTGTATTTATCAATAAAGGCCACATTGTACACATAAGGAGTAGGGGCCAGTTGCCTCAGGGGCCGCATATATTGGGTTACCCGGTCTACAGGGTAATGCTTGCTGCCCCTTGGAATATCATAACTGTTCTGGTAGTTGCAGGTAAACAGGTTACCCTGGATATTCGTTTTTGGGTTGAACGACGTGGTGCTTTGCACCTCGTCATCATTTTGATCTCCTGCAATTCTTTCGATCGAATACATGATTTCGCTGTTGTACTCGTTTCCTTCCGCATACACCTGGCCATAATCCGGGAGCAGGCTTACGCCATATTGAGCCGGGTTGTTTACCAGGGTCATTGCCACGGTATAGGCGCTATCGAAATCGGTCGTCACTTTTGCCGCAGAATATCCCCTGAACAGGTAGGCCTTTGCCAGCATGTGGAAAGCAACTGCTTTGGAAAGTGTGAAAGCCGTTGCAGGTCTTTTATCGGGCAGGTTTTGAGTGGCGTACAGGAAATCGGCAATGATCACCTTGTAGTCTTTTACAAACAGGTCGGCAGCGGGCAGCCGGTTAAATCCCTGGAAAGGGGTTGCATTGAACACCAGGTCGCCCGCACCCAGGTCGGTAGGCACAGCGCCGAAACTTTGTACGAGATTGAAATAATACAAGCCCCTGAAAAACCGGGCCTGCGCAATGACGCTGGTTCTTGTGGCCGCGTCCAAAGTAACGCCGGGCGCAAATTGGATCAGTGCATTGGCCAGGTTGATGTTCGGGAAACTGTTGGAAAAAATACCCTGGTTATGGCCATTCGTTGAATTGATGGAATAGTCGCCATAAGATGATTCCGTACTGGAGTTATACCCCTGGTCGCCCAGGATCGCTTCGTCTGTACCGCTGTTGAACGCTATGGTGCCATCAATGGGGCCGTAGTAAAACCGCATGCCGGAGTATAATGAATTGACGCCGCTTTGTAAACCGGCCGGCGTTTGAAAGTAAGCCACCGTAAAAACCGTATGTGGGTTCTCGTTCAATATCTTATTGCAGCAAACTGCTGTAAGCGCTATTCCCAAAAAGAAGCTGCACCGGGCAAAATTTTTGGTTTTCATGTTATAATGATTTGCTTTTTTAATAATTAATTGCTTGCCTTCCAATAGCCGTTGCTAACATCAGAAGGACAGGTTCATGCCAAAAAGAAAAGCACGGGTTGGCGGTGTGGCCAGGCCAACGGTCAGGGCCCTGGACGACAAATTGCCCGGGTCCTGCACACCCGTGTTTCCCAAAGCTGTGGCTTCCGGGTCTACACCGCCTGCACGCATATAAGGTGAATAAAGCACAAACGGATTTTGAGCGGTGACATATAGCCTGGCAGATTGCGCTTTAATCCTGTTCAGGATTCTGCTGTTGAACGTATAGCCCAAATTAATGCTGCGCATCTTTATAAAGCTGGCATCATAGTACCCCAGGGTACTCAAGCCAATGGCGCCGGAAGCTAACATGCCGGCCGGTGAAGGAAAGTTGTTGGTGGGGTTGGTAGTAGTCCAGTAATCTACCTTCACATTATTCCTGATACCGTTTAATATGGCCAGGTAGGCTGAATACGGTTGATATACCTGGCTTACCAGTGTTCCACCCATTCGGGCATAGATGACAAACGACAGGTCGAACCCTTTATAGACAAACCGGTTGGTAATGCCTCCCTGCCATTTGGCCTGCCCGCTTCCAATGACTTCCCGGTCATTAGTGGGGTCTATTTTTCCGTCATTGTTCAAATCGGCAAACCTGATGTATCCCGGCTGTGCGCCGTAAGAGGCTGCTTTAGTGGCTTCGCTGGTTTGCCAGATGCCTGTTTTTTTATAATCGTAGATGGCTGAAAGCGGCTGACCAACAAACAATTGACTGCCTATATTCTGGGTAAATCCATTGTATAGTTTCAGCAATTTATTCCTGTTCCAGAAAATGTTGAAATCGGTTGACCAGCTAAGACCATCTTTATTGGAAATATTAACGGTGGATACTGAAAACTCGAAACCCTTATTGGACATTTCCCCGATATTGGAAACGTATTGGCCGGTAACACCCGATGTAATGGGCAACGCGAGGCCAAATAAAATATTACGGGTATGTGCATCATAATAATCTACCGATCCCGATATCCTGTTTTTTAAAACAGCATAATCCAGTCCTATATTGGTGGTCCTGGTGTATTCCCAATCCAGGTTTGAATTGGGCAGGTTTTGTAAATTGTAACCGGTCACAACAGTCGCCGGCCCATAGTTATAAGTAGTTACAGAACCTATTGTGCCCGGATTGGCTAACCCGTTATTCGTTGTTACATTACCCAAAGAGGCATACGGGTTGATGGCCTGGTTGGACGTTTCTCCATAGCCTACCCTTAGTTTCAGGTCGCTGATAACAGGTATCCGTTGCATGAACTTTTCCTCCGAAATATGCCAGCCGGTAGAGAGCGCCGGGTATTCATGGAATTTATGACCCGGGGCCAAACGCGAAGAGCCGTCAACCCGGTAGGTGAGGGTAAGCAGGTACTTGTTTTGGTAGGCGTAATTGACCCTGCCCATATAAGATTCCAGCCCCCAGGTGGCTTCGGCACCTCCCAGTACAGCTTTAACATTATTGGACGGGTTAGACAATCCCAGGTTATAGAATTGAATAAAATCTGCGTTGATGGAATCTTTGCTTACAGAAGTATTGTGCGAAATATCCTGTTGCGTGCTGAACAGCCCGGTAAAACTCAACCGGTGCCCCCCTCTAAATTCTTTATCAAACGTCAGTATGTTCTCCAGCGTATACCCATATCCTTCCGCATTGTTTACACTGGCGGTATTGCCCTGGCTGGGGCGGAAAAAACTTGGATTGGTCCTGGTATCCGCGCCCCTGAACTGGTCGTCTTCTTCACGGCGGTAATTCAATCCCACATTCAACCTGTATTTGATGGCCGGCGTAACCTGGTACTCGCCATACAGGGTGTTAAAGGATCTGAATCGTTTTACAAGATCCACCCAATTGTTATTGTTGTTTTTCAGGAAAATGGGATTATAGGTGCCCGACTTGTCGGTAGTATTGCCAAAAGGAGAAAG
>JACXTT010002471.1_pt1 | contig 29299 bp, 28 predicted proteins | sample 9270951 | NCBI WGS metagenome assembly JACXTT01 (sample SAMN15532306, study PRJNA645909) | rock metagenome | isolation source: weathered quartz diorite | place: Puerto Rico | collected 2017-06-21 | reverse complement strand
CGACCGCCTCGATCAAGGGGACCGGCACGGAGGATTATTTCTCGAGCGGCTGGTATTTCAGCAAAGGGACCTATTCCGCTCCTCTCCACGGGCTTATTCTGAAAGACGATACGTCTCATTTCCGGATTGTGGCGTACCGCTTTCACCTCGGCGACCAGATCCCGTTTCAACGAAATATACGGTTTACGATCGAGCACGGGCACGCCAATAAGGAAGTGTCAGACTACTCGAGCGTCGCCTTCTGGTACCAGGAAGAACCTCACAAAAAATTTCACGCCATCCTTGCCGCCAATAGGCGCATCCCTCTCCGCGCCGTGATCCCTCCGGGCGCCGTCGAGGCGGAGGATTTACTCGGATCTGCCCAGGCAATCGGCGGGCGGCTTGAATCAGAGGATATGAGCGCTCTCGGCCCCGACTGGGGTAACGATAGGCAGCTCGTGTTCCGGGCCGATAGGGAAGGGGCTCGTTTTACGCTGACGATTCCTGTGAAGGAACCGGACGTGTATTCGATTGCGGCATATTTTACACGAGACGGTGGCTACGGCAGGATGAGTGCTTCGATCGGTGGCAAAATTGTCGGAGAATTCGATGGGTATGGCCGGGAGACTCTCCCCGGCGCGAAGGTTCTGTTCGATAAGGTGCGCATCGTCGATTCGTCCGTGACTCTTACTTTTACGGTTGTCGGCAAGAACGCCTCCTCCTCAGGGTTGAATGCCGGGCTCGATGCGCTCGTTCTCTCGCCACAGAAGAATTTCGTCCGCGACTGGTTCGTGATCGGCCCGTTCAATAATCCCGGAGATAATGCCGACCGTAAAGGGCTAACAATTCCCTACCCGCCGGAAAAGGAGTTTTCGAAAAAATCCTATTCCGGCAAAGATGGCGAGAAGGTGCGCTGGAGGTTTTTTTCTGGATCCGACGACGGCTATGTCGATCTGAACGATGCGCTGAAGCCGCATGAATTGGCCGTCGCGTACGCGTTGAGCTACGTTTATTCTCCCCGGAAAACGGACTCGAGGATTTACGTGGGGAGTGACGACGGGGTGCGCCTATGGATGAACCACCGACTCGTTCATGATCACGCGATTTTGCGGCCAGCGGATCCGGATCAGGACACGGTCACTGTCTCTCTCGCGAAGGGCTGGAACAAGATTCTTTTTAAGATTGAGAATAATCTGGGGGGGTGGGGATTTTTTTGCAGGATCCCGAATCCTTTGGGTGAGCTGTCGTTCAGCCCGTCACAGTCAAGCGGAGCGAGAAGGAAATGACACGGCGGGTTTTTCCCAGCGTCTCGATGAATCTTCCGGGAGTTTGCCATGGCCGGTGATAACCGGGAGAGGATGGTCAAGCTTGCCGAGGATTTTTTCAGGACCAAGGATGACCCCGACCAGATTCCTGTCGATCAGGATGTGATCGTACGGCTCCGCTCTCTTCATCCCGCTACTGTGACCGAGGAGAGGACTGAGGATGGACCGATCGCCTGGATTTTGGTGATCCCGACCACGCGGGGAATTATGAATGAGTTCATCACGGCGAAAATTTCTGAAAGGGATTTGCTTGCGAAAACTCCCGCCGGCGTAGCCTACGATGCGCTGTATTTGTGTTCCGCCCTTGTTCTTCCGGAATATCGGGGGAAGGGGCTCGCCCGGCGGTTGACCGCACAGGCGATCGACGCTATCCGGCGTGATCACCCGATCGGCGCCCTTTTCTTCTGGTCGTTCGGCAACGAGGGGGAGAAGCTGGCAGCTACGGCCGCCTCTGATTCTCATCTTCCGCTCTTTGAGCGAGCTCCCGGGGCTGGCCCTAAATCTCATAAGGTATGGGCGTATTCCTGAAGATTCTCTCGGTTTCTTAAGAAAAATTTGAATAGATGTGCAACACCTTAAAAAAAGAGGTTTCTTCACAGTCAAACTTTATCAAGGAGCTCGACATGAATCACATTCGCCGGATCTCTGTTGTTCTGATTATTCTTCTGGCCGCTTCGCCTTCATTCGCACGCCAGGAGCATAAGCTGAAGAAGAAGGATGTCCCCAAAGCGGTTCTCGAATCTTTTGAAAAATCTTACCCCGGCGCGAAGGCAAAGGAGTTTTCCACGGAAAGCGAGAACGGGAAAACGACCTATGAAATCGAGAGCGTCGACGGAAAGGTTTCGAGGGATGTGTCGTATGATGCAGCGGGAAATGTGGTTTCCGTCGAAGAGACGATCTCACCCGCCAGTCTGCCCGACCCAGTCAGCGCCGCTCTGAAGAAGGATTATCCGAAATGCAAGGTTCTAAAGTGCGAAAAGGTTTCCGAGGGGTCCGCGCTCTCCTATGAACTTCTGGTGCAGGTGGGGAAGAAGAAGACTGAGGTCGTCTATTCGCCGGAGGGGAAGGTTCTGGAGACCGAACGGAAGTGATCCGCTCAGCGAAGGGTTCGCAGCATAATCAGGGCGCGGGTGTTTCTAGGATTGAGCCGGAGGGATTTTTCATACGCTTCGAGCGATTTCGGGCGATTTCCCGCTAGTCTGTATGCCTCCCCTAGGTCGTCAAAGACGTTCCAGAGCGCAGGGTGTAATTCCGCATCAGCCCTGAAGACGTCCACCGCCTCCGCAAATTTTCCTTCGGCGATGAGGTTGTATCCCATGCCGATGAATCTTTCCCGGCTGACGAGCCCGCTGTTGGTATCGGCTTGCAGGAGTTTCTTGTATGCCGCGACGGCATCGTCAAATTTTCCTGCTGCCAGAAGCTCCGAAGGGACGAAGGCGCTGTCCGCCGCACGGCGAAAGACTCTTCCCCTTCCCCCGAATGAATAGGTTTTCAACGATTCGACAGGCCCGCCAGCTCCCCGCATGAATTCGTACCGGACGTCCTGGTCTCTGCGGACGAAGAGGTCCCTGCCGATCGGGTAGAGCTGTACCCCGGGGAGCGGAGGGATTTGCAGGAAAAGGTTTTTGCCTTCGCCGTGCGTGATGACGATTCTGTCAGCGCTCACGGCGAAACGTCCGGCGTATCCCTTTTTATCCTCGGTGACGGAGTCAGCCTTTATTGTATATTCCGGGGGCAGATAGCTTTCCCATTTGTATTCGCGGGCGATGCTTGCTATGATTTCTTCGTTTAAGTGCCAGTTGTCCGAATTGACCATGACGACTGCCCCGTATCCCTTTTCCGCATGCGCTATCATGTCGGCCACGTATCCGTCGTTGGATCCGTTGTGCGAAAAATAAAGGTCCTTCCCACGCTGCTCCAGGAAGAATCCTAATCCTGTCGGCGCCCCGGGTTGAGGGGTGAGCATTCGACGAGCAGATTCCTGCGTGAGGAGGGAGTTCGTGCGGCCAGTGTATGCCCGCTGAATTTCGATCAGAAAACGTGCAAGATCCCCCGGGGTCGTCCATAGTCCCGCCGCTGCCATCTCCGGATAAGTGTTGTATCGTCCCTCAACGATGCCTCCGTTAAGATCATGGCCGGACGCCGTTCTCGATCTGAACTGTTCACCCGGGGGCTGTTCGTAAGTGCTGCTCGACATGCCGGCCGGGCCAAGGACGGTCTCTCTCATGAAGTCCGGGAAGCTTTTGCCAAGAATATCAGTGAGTGCAAGCTGCAGTATGGTAAAACCTCCACCCGAGTACCGGAATTCACTTCCCGGCTCAATGATGATTTTAATGGGGTCGTTGTTGGCGGGGGCGATGCCGTCAAGCGTCTGGATTATCGACGGCAGCGGGAATCCTGCCGGGTACCCCGGGAATCCATGGACACTTATGCCCGCCGTGTGGCTGAGTATGCGGCCGATCGTCGGTTGATGTCGGAAACCGCGTTGATCAAGTTTCCAGGTCTTGAGGTAGCGGTTGATGCTCGTGTCGATGCTCAGCTTTCCCTTTTCCGCTTCTATTAATGCGGCCACCGCCGTGAGGGGCTTGCTGATCGATCCCGCCTGAAATAATGTCCCCTCCGTTATGGGTTCGCTGTTTGGGCCTCCATAAGAACGCGTCCACTCGACGGAGAAATTGTTGATGACCGCTATGCTTACCCCCGGTATCCGATAGTGGGACATGCGCTCCTGTATGGTCCACCCGGTATCACCTCTGACAGGGACCCCGCCGAAGAGGCCAGTCTCGACGCGACGGATGCGTGAAGGGAGGTCATTCTGCGCGTGCATCGCCGACCAGCTTATCAGGGCAAGGACGATGTGCTTGAATGCGCTGGGCATGGATAATGATAACGCCGCGATTCCAGAGGTTTTGAAGAGGAACCGGTCTATTTTTTACCGAACCCTTTGATTCGCTTGCGGATAAGCAATGTCATGACGATTCCGGCAAGGAGTGCGCCACTACCGATGAGGAGATAAAGCTGGAGTCTTGAAGAAAGATTCTGCCACCCTCTCCCGCCAAAGTAACCCGCCAGGATGAAGGTTGTTACCCAAAAGAGGGCTCCGCCGTAGGCAAAGAGACAAAAAACCCGGGCCGATAATTTCGTCGCTCCGCCGATGTAGGCAGTCAGGTGCCTGACACCCGGCATAAAATAGCCGATGGCAAGGCTCCATTTTCCGCGCCGCTCATACCACTGGCGCGCCAGTTCAAGTCTTTCCGGGGTGATGAAAACATACCTGCCATATCTGTGGAGGAGGTAGAGGCCAAGGGTTCTCCCGATTGTGTAACTTATGGTCATGCCGGTGGCGCTTCCAAGAAAAGCTGTGGCCATGGTGATCGGAAAGGACATCTGGTGTTTGTGTATGAGATAGCCAGAGAAGACGAGCATTGTCTCATCGGGTATCGGCAGGCCGACTATTCCCAGCATGAGGAGGGTGTAGAGCCCAAGGTATCCGTAGTGCGTTATCCAGTGGGAGACGAGTTCGATCATGGTGTTCTATCCCGTCGCTTCCGCGTTTTTCTTGCTTGCTAAATGAGCCTGCAGCTGAATCCGCTGCGGAAGGAACCGGTGAGTTCGACGGTATCGGGAAGGTCCGCTTTGGTTCAGGTCGCTGATTGTCCTCCCAGAGGTCAAGCTTTCATTCCTCCCCGATGCCTGCGCTGACGCGGAATGTGTGACCGTCGGGATGACAGATGTGGCATTCCCGGACATTCCACGGTCTGTCTCCCGGGGGCTGACTCACGGTGATGCCGTTCTTGAGCGCGAGCTGGTACATGGCGTCGACGGAGGCGGTTGAATCCATCCACCATGTCATCCACGCTCCCCCCGTTTCATCGTCTGACGCAAATCGCGGTTCCGGCCCGCCGCGAGACCCCTGACAGTTCAGGCACAGAAAAATCTCGATTTTGCCGTAACAGACCGATCCGAAAGTCGGCGGATCACCCCAGTCCCAGCTTTTTTTCCATCCCAGCTTTTCGAACCAGGCAAAACTCTCCGCAATATTCGAAATGTTGAGTATGGGTGTGACGCCTTCTACTTTCATGGCCGATTGTCCCGGGATACTTATATGGAGAAGTTCAACGCTTGCTGCCTGGAAACCCTTGGGAAAGGTAGTCAAGAACCCTTCTATTGTCAACTTTCTTGTGATTGTTGACTTTAAAAAACGTGATCTCGATATTGGTTCCCTCGGTGCTCAAGACTCAGCAATGCCGCTCGCGATAGTGTTGCCGTCGGCGGCGTGTGATGTGAATGTGCCGACTCATCAGATGAATTCTGGATAATGCCGGGAAAAAGACAGGCTGCCCTGGGGTTTATTTTCGTCACTCTCCTTCTTGATGTGACGGGGTTCGGTATCGTTATCCCCGTGTTCCCGAAGCTTATTACGGAGCTTATTCATGGTTCGATTACGGACGCGTCACGCTATGGGGGCTGGCTGATGTTTACGTTTTCGACAGCTCAGTTCGTCTGCTCCCCCGTTATGGGCAATCTCGGCGACCGGTATGGACGAAGGCCGGTGCTGCTTGCGTCCGTGTTCGGCCTCGGCGTCGATTACATCGTCCTCGCGTTCGCGCCCTCAATCGGGTGGCTGTTTCTGGGAAGACTGTTTGCCGGCATCTTCGGCGCCAGCTTTACGACAGCCGGAGCCTATATAGCCGATATCAGCCCACCGGAGAAACGCGCGCAGAATTTTGGGATCCTGGGGGTCTCGTTCGGCCTTGGGTTTATTATCGGCCCGGTGATAGGCGGCCTCCTGGGCCAGTTCGGCTCGCGGGTTCCCTTCCTCGCCGCCGCCGGGTTGTCTCTGCTCAACTGGCTGTATGGTTTTTTTGTTCTTCCGGAATCCCTCAAACTTGAGCTTCGACGGCCCTTTCAATGGAAATTGGCCAATCCGGCCGGATCTCTTTTACACTTGCGAAAATCCCCCGTCGTCGCCGGGCTGATGGAATCGCTGGTTTTTATTTATGTCGCCGCATACGCGGTGCAGAGTACATGGACGTATTTTACGATGCAACGCTTTCAATGGGACTCCGCAATGGTAGGTTATTCTCTCGGCGTAGCAGGGGTTCTCTTCGCTGTGGTTCAGGGCGGACTGATACGAGTGGTCATTCCGCGGCTCGGGCAGAAACGGTCCGTCTATGCCGGCCTCAGTATGTACGGTGTGGGGTTTCTGCTTTTTTCACTGGCGTCACGAAGCTGGATGATGTTTGCTTTCCTTGTCCCTTATTGCCTCGGAGGTATCGCCGGACCCGCTCTGCAGAGTATTTTGTCAACTCAGGTTCCCGCCAATGAACAAGGGCAGCTCCAAGGGGCCCTGACGAGCCTCATGAGTCTTGCCGCTATTATAGGCCCGCCCCTTATGACGAATCTCTTTGCCTTTTTTACCGGGGACCGAGCACCCCTGTATTTTCCGGGCGCTCCATTTCTGGCCGGGACGATTCTTACCGCGCTCAGTATCGGATTTGCCGTTCGAACTCTTTCTTCTCACCCCACCGAGCAAACCCATTAGTTGCCTGTCCCTGAGGATGAGCGGTCGAATTGGTCGCTATCACCGCGAGGGTTAACCTGGTACCCCGGCTTGAATGTGCATTTTTATCTGATTAACTTTGGTTCGCTTTTCCCTTGGGGGAAGGTTTTTAATGAGTTTCAGGGAGATATTTTATGAAGAGCATATCCGAGCGCGTTGCGTTCTTTCTCTTCCACTATACTCTTGGGGTGGTTGTGCTGATCGAGAGCGTGCGGACTTTTTTGGGCGCGTCGTCACTTCATGCGTCGAACCCTCTGGGCTCCCATCTGTCGCTTCTCGCGGCTTGTGAAGGAGTTGCCGCAATTCTGTTTATGATTCCAAGGACGATGAAAATCGGAAGCTGGCTGCTGCTGTTCGTGTTTCTCATTGCCGTGATCGTTCACGGCGTCGCCCACGAGTTGTCATTGCTTGTGTTCGCTGCCGGGGTTGTGCTTGTCAATACCCGCGGAGGCGGTTTTATCAGGGAAGTCTTTAAGGGCACAGCATAGTCTTGTGGTCTCGTCTTCAATAAAGGTTATTTCTGCAGGAGGGTTTCAATGACTAAGGCGCAATTAGCCAAGTATGGATTCGAAAATCCGTTCAAGACCGACCCTCTGGTGAAGAGGGCCTCGAGGTATTGCAAGGGGACAAAAGTTCTTGACGTCGGCTGTGGGGAAGGGGCAGATAGCGTGTTTTTCGCAAAGAAAGGTTTCACGGTGACATCGATCGACATGAATCGCACGTTTCTTTCCCGCTTTCGCGCGTTCCGCAGGGATTCCGGGCTCTCGAATGTCAGGATTCTCAGCCAGAGCGCGCTGACCTATGCTTACCCCGCCAGCCGGTACGATGTGGTGCTCTCGATTCTCGTTCTCTGCTGCATGAAGCGAAGTGAGTGCGAACGGACCGTTAGGCTACTGAAGAAATCGGTGAAGCCCGGCGGGATTATGATCATATCCGCCCGGAATTACCGCGATCCTGAGCGGAAAGACTATATGGCCACTGAGCGGATGGTCGAACCGAATACTTTCAAGAACAGGGACACCTGCGCAAAACATATTTATTTCATCGAGAAGGGAAGATTGCGCGAATTGTTCAGCGACTGCGAGGTGCTTTATTATTTCGAAGGGTACGCGCCCTGTAAGTACAATCAGCATCCGAAGCACGGGGACTCGTACCTGATCTGCCGGCGCAGGGTTTGACCCGGCCTACCCGCCTTCCCACTCCCGGCGGAGTCTCTTCTGCCTCTCGGTAGCCTCGAGGGTTTCTTCAAGCCGCACCCGGGGCACCTTGTAATCTGATACAATGACGGCCACCCGGCTCCGGCCGGTCGGGCGGCTGACCACTAGGCTCACGGTGTCGCCGATGTGGATCTTTCCCAAGAAACTCCGGATCTCAGCTGCCGTCCCGGCCGCCGCTCCTCCCACTGAATCGATCTGGTCCCCCGTGTGAAGTCCCGCCCTGCCCCAGCAACTCGATGGGTCTGTGATCCCCAGCCTGGGTTTTCCCCCCTCCACGGGTTGCCATACGTATACCCGGACATCGGCCGCGGGCCGGTGGTCCTCATCCAGTTCCTGCGCTTCGGTGGTTCTGATGCGGAGTCCGATTTTCCCGAGGTATCGTTCGAAATCCAGAGGCGTATCTCCCCGCACGTATGATTCGAAGAATGGATGAACGTCACACCCACATTGTTCTGAGATCAGCCGTTCGATGTCCGTTCCGCTAAAACCCCGATCGCCCGCATTTTTCTCGTAGAGCGAACGCATGACGCCGTCGAGGGTGCGGCGGCCGTCCGTTGCGTCGCGGATGATGAGATCGAGTATCATGCCGATGAGTTCTCCCTGCAGATGGGTGCTGGCGGTGTAATCTCCCAGCATTCCCGGAGGGCCGTCCGAGACGAGACTGACCTTCTCGGGTGAGATGAGCCTGTTCCCAGGATTGCCCAGATATCGCGCGATCAATTTCTCATAGTGCGCCTCGCGGGTGGAGTCAAAGGCGGGCAGTCCCGCCCGCCGGAGAAGGAGGTCTGCATAGAACATGGTGACTCCTTCGCTCCACCAGAGGCCGCGTGATCCTTTTCCCTGACGGTAGTCTATATCCCCGTGTTCAGCCGGCCGGAGCGTCACGAGGTTCCATGTGTGGAAAAACTCATGCGCAATCGATCCGAGAAGGCTTTTACGGCTGCTTGCCAGATCTGTGCTGAGCGCGCCCATGACGAGGGAGTTGCGATGCTCAAGCGCTCCCCGAGCCCCATCTCTTAATAAAAATGTGTAGATCCTGTACGGCGTCCGCCCGAAGAACTTTACTGTTGTCTCTACAATTCGTTGTATATCGTTAACGAGTCCCACGCTGTCGAACGAGACTGCGTCAGGGAGGGGCCAGTACACAATGCGATGGCGAACTCCGCCTACGGAGAACTCCCATTTTCTGAAAAAACCAACGAAGATGGGGCAATCGGCAAGTTCGCTCGCAGTCTCTGCACTGTATGTAAGAGGTTCCGGCGTTCCTTCGAGCCCGGTCTGAGCATCCCACCCCGGAGGGAGTTCGAGAATTACTCTCGATGGCAGATGGGTTCGTTCCGGAATGTACATGAATGAGTGGATTCCCCCCACCAATCCTCCCGTGGGCTCGAGGAATGGTCGCCATGCCGCCCGCTGAGTCGCCGGTGTCGCAGGCAGCTTGATTCTGTACCGAATTGTTGCTTCGCCATTCCTGACCGTGACGCGCCAGAGCGCGCTGTCTTCACGGATGACATTCCCGCCTTTTTCCTCGACATGCAAGCCTTCAACATATCGCCAGTACCGGTCGTCATATTCCAGGTGCGCACCCATGGCAATATGGAATGTGTCGCTCAAGCCGCTGATGTGCATTTCAACTGAAAATCTCGTGAGATCCGCCGGATCGACACGAAGCGTGTACCGTATGGCGTTCCGGGGGCTTGCTTCATAGTTGCTCGATTCTATCCCGACCGGGACCCGAGCAGGTCGCGCTGAGACCGTTAGGAAAATGCCAAGACAGGCCGCAATTTTGATCATGCTCATTGCAGATTTTCTTGGGATTTGTGCGACGACGTGATAGTGTTCAGAAAAAATCCTCCCCCGCCTGTTGCCTCGTTTCGGATATAATGGCCATACCCCAATTATGATGTCAGTGGAGCCCCGAAGGTTTGAAGAGAGATGCTTGCGATCCAAAAAAGATCGCGGAATGGACCGCCCGTGCAGGCTTCTTCCCCGTTTCCTTGATATTTCATGGTGCGTTATCTACATTGGGCGAGGTCATGTATGCGAATTTTGTTGCGATAGATTTCGAAACCGCCGACTATGGCCCGGATAGCGCTTGCGCCGTCGGCCTGGTGAGGGTGGAGGGGGGAGCGGTGACGAGCAAGGATTTTTTTCTGATCCGGCCGCCGCGTCGAGAGTTCTATTTTTCATATCTTCACGGGATCACGTGGGAGGATGTGAAGGATGAACCGAACTTCGGCGAGTCCTGGCCCCGGCTGCGGAGGGTCTTCCGGGGGGTTGATTTTCTCGTTGCTCATAACGCGTCTTTCGACCATGGTGTTTTGAATGCGTGCTGCGCCACGCACGGGATAAAACCTCCAAGGATACCGTTCCGGTGTACGATGAGACTCTCCCGCCAGCTGTGGCAAATCTATCCGACGAATCTTCCCTCCGTCTGCGAGTATTTCAATATCCCTCTGAAACACCACGACGCGGCTTCCGATACCCTGGCCTGCGCCGAGATCATGATCCGCGCCTTGCCCCACCTATGAGGTCTGTCGTTACTCCAGCCTATTATTCTCGCGGCTTTGAACCCGATGGGTACGCGAGGAGCCTCGCTCCCTTTGTGACGATTCATGAGGTGGAATTGTCGAAACGTACCGGTCCGGAGAAGCCGTGGGCCTGGACGGACGAACGCATCGTGCGGAAAACTCTGGAGCTCACGTGGCAGATGACCGGGGCCTGGAAGGCGAGGCGAGGGGTTCCGGTGAAAAGCCGCAAGGATTTCGAGCGGATCGTCGTCGGCGAGGTGATCTCTCTTACTCGGCTTTTTAATAGGCGGAAGATTTCCTGCCTGAAGGATCTTTCGCAATCCACGGCGTACAGGGCTATCGTGAATGCGATCGAGTCGAGTATCGCTTTTATTTCTGGAACCCGCCCGACGAAGCTGATCCAGCCTGTTCTCGGTTCCAAGGTGCTCCATCATTATTTTCCGTCGATAATCCCGGTTTTCGATACGGAATATGTTTCGAAGAGAATCTTGAGAAGCAGGGCTGCCTCTAGTCTTGACGCCATTTTTGGCCCTGATGAGTCATCGGCAGATTTCGGCAGTGAGGTCAAGATGCAGGAGTTTGACGAGTACTTGTGGTTGTGCTCATTTCAGGTTCGGACGGCAGATCGCGATTCTTTGCAACAGGTCCGGAGCCGGTGCGCACGCGATTGTCGTGGTTTTTTTCCCCATTCGCTCAGTCTGAATCGCAACAGTATCCTCTGGAGACTGGACGCCAAAATTGCTGAAAACTGCCTGATCGGCGCCGCGCGGAGTTGATTTCCCCGGAGGGGATGGTCAGAAGATATATGGAATTATTCTCCGGGTTTTGTTTGCATATGCAGCATACTCCGGGTAACGCTCCCTGAGCATGGCTTCTTCCGAGAATAGGCGCAGGCCGGTGCCAACGGCGATGGCCATGCCCAGCAGGAAGCTCTCCCAGGAGGGGTGTGCAAAGATTCCCGCCCACGCAAACATTAGAACTGCAGCATAGATCGGATTCCGCACAAATCTGTAAGGTCCCTCCGTCACTAATCTGCCCTCGGTGGGTTCCGCCGTCGCATGGAAACTCCGGAATCCAAACGTTATTCTCGCCCATATCATGAGCGCCACTGCCAGCGCCTGGACCGCTATGACAATCCACGATGCTGACAACAGGCTGCCCCTTATGTAGAGCAAGCCCATTGCCGCTACCGAAATAATAAAACCAATTTTCGACGAAAGGGAGCCCATTGGTGACATGGGGACGAATCGGGGACAATGAGGGCAGGGTTTGTTTTCGGTTATACTGTGCCCGGCCTTCTAGAGAGTGCTTGCGACGAGTTTCAGCGTTTGGGGTTGAATATTGTCACACAGTTTCCTGGCGTTTCCCAGAAACTCGATGAACTGGGGGCTCGACCGCCATTCGCCTATGGCATCGGCCGATTCCCAGCTTCCAAAGGATATGAATCGCTGCGGCCTTTCAGTGTCCTGCACGAGGTATCCGTCCCCGCACCCGGGCTGGTTTTTCTTGGTCCATGCCGCGAATGTTCTCCATTCATGAATGAATTTTTCTTCGTTTCCCGATTTTACGCTCCATTGCGCGAGCGTGTAGGGTTGGTTCATGCCGTCCTCCTGTCCGTTGTTGTGAATTGCGGAAAGTATCAATCTCCGGAAAAATTGTCAACACCGCACGATGCGGTGAGAGCCCTGCTCACGGCGCTGATTGTGGCCCCTCCTGGGATGAGCACCGATCCGAACTGCTGGTTATCGAGCTGGTGAAGAAGGCGGAGGTGTGTCAAACGCAGTTCCGACAGTCGAATATGTCGACCTTTGTCGTTTCGCCCGGAGTAGTTGTGATGTCGAAGTTTTTCTGTCCTCTTGCGGGCCCGGGCCCGCCGATGTCGAAGGCCTGGATCGTGTATTTCCCGGCCGGGACGGAGAAGCGTGCCTGACCGCTGCTGTCCGTGAGGGTTGTGTCTCCGGGGGGGAGTAAGACTATTTTCTTTCCCACCGATGGATCGGCATTGAAATGGACATAGACCACGATCTGGCTGAATACCTGCTCTCCTGATTGCTGGCCGCCCGATTGGCTTTGGGTTGATGTATCGCTGCAGGATGCGAAAATCAGCAGGAGGAATACGCTAGGCTTCATATAAACTCCTTGGGGCCGCCCTTTCGACCTTTCTTGAAATTTACTGATTACAAGGACCATTCTCAATCTGCCCGGGTATCATTGGCCCGGGAACCACGCCATAGTGTGCAAGTTGTTGTTAAAGCCCTTATATTGGTCGCAGACCGATCCCCCCCCGAAACTTTTTCCAGGGGTCTGCGTATACCGCCCGGGGATTCTTGTCAGGATCACCGCAGGGAGGAGGGTGTCTGCCCGCTCAAGGGTTGCCGATCATTTAAGGAGATTTTTATGAAAACAGTGCTCTCTGCAGCTTTCCTGCTATTAATGCCCATCAGCCTCGCAGCTCAAACGGCCGATGAGATTATAGCAAAATATCTTAAGACGGTAGGCGGGATGGATAAGATCCAGGCGATCTCGTCCCTCCGCCGTACCGGCAGATTCATCGGAGGAGGGGGGTTCGAAGCGGCCGTGGTGGATGAGAATAAACGGCCCGGTATGGTCCGCCACGATTTTATCGTCCAGGGGATGACGAGGATAAATGCCTATGACGGGAAGGCCGGGTGGAAAGTCCAGCCGTTCGGTGGCAAGAAGGATCCCGAACCTCTCAGCGAAGAAGAGATGAAGTCGATTCTCGAAGACGCCGACTTCGACGGACCTCTCGTGAATTACCAGCAAAAGGGTAACAAGGTGGAGTTCGTCGGCACGGACCCCGTCGAGGGGACCGACGCCCTTAAATTGAAGGTGACGCTCGCCAACAATGACGTTCGCTATTATTATATGGATGCCGATTATTACGTGCCGATCAAGATCGAGGTGAAACGCATGGTCCGCGGCGAAGAGCATGAGTATGAGGTGTCGCTCGGCGACTATAAGGAAGTGAACGGATGGTACTTGCCGTTTTCTGTGGAAACGTCAGTGAAAGGGAATCCGGGCGGCCCGCAAATTTCTTATGAGAAGATTGAGGCGAATGTGACGATCGATGACGCACGTTTCGCGCAACCGTCAACACCGAAGCAATAGACTAGAGGGGATCTCACTATGAAGACTTTTTCAATCTTTGCATCGCTGATCGTCTCCGGATCGATCATGTTCGCGCAAAATGCTGTTCCGGATAACAAGCCGGTGAAACTGGATCCGGAAACCATTTCGGGCCTCGGGGCGCGTAATATCGGCTCCGCCGCGATGAGCGGCCGTGTCGCCGCGATCGACGCAGTTCACGAAGGCCAACGGCTTACCGTGTACATAGGCGCCGCGAGCGGCGGGGTGTGGAAGTCGGTGAACGGAGGGACCACTTTCAAGCCGGTGTTCGATAAACAACCCGTGCAGTCGATCGGTGCCATCACGATCGATCCGAAGAATCCCAAAGTGATCTGGGTGGGCACAGGCGAGTCCTGGACTCGCAATAGCGTCTCGATCGGCGACGGGATCTATAAATCAACCGACGGCGGGGATAATTGGACGAATCTCGGCCTGAAGGAGTCTGAAAGAATCTCAAGGATTTTTATTGATCCGACAGATCCGAGTACGGTGTACGTCGCCGTACCAGGAAAATTATGGAGCGATAGCGACGAGCGCGGCCTTTATAAATCGACGGACGGGGGTAAATTGTGGACCAAGATTCTCAGAGGGATGAACGCGTCAACAGGGTGCTCGACGATTTCCATGGATCCCCAGAATCCCAAAACCATTTTTGCGGGTATGTGGGATTTCCGTCGCAAAGGGTGGACCTTCCGCTCCGGCGGCGACTCTCCCGGCGCGCCGAGCGGCAGCGGTCTCTTTAAGACAGTCGACGGGGGCTCATCCTGGACCGAGCTTACGGATAAGACTGCCAAGGGTCTTCCCTCAAAACCCTGGGGCAGACTGGCTCTGGCCGTGGCTCCCTCAAAGCCAAATATTGTGTACGCCTTCATCGAAGCTGAACCCCCTAAGAACGGGCTTTATCGCTCCACCGATGGAGGACAGTCCTGGCAGCTTCTCGACCGGAGCCGGAATATGGTCTGGCGGCCGTTTTATTTCGCGAATCTGATTGTTGATCCTCAGAATGAGAACAAGATTTATAAACCCGACGGGCCTCTCATCATGAGCACCGACGGCGGTAAGAGTTTTAGCGGTATCTCGGGCGGCGCCCATGGGGATTTTCACGATGTCTGGATTGATCCGGCCAATACGGATCATCTCATCACCGGCGACGACGGAGGAGTTTGGTATTCCTATGATGGAGGAAATCAGTGGTGGAAGGGGGATAATCTGCCCATATCTCAGTTTTATCATGTGAGCGTGGATATGGACCGGCCTTATCATGTCTACGGAGGTCTTCAGGATAACAGCTCCTGGGTCGGCCTGTCCGCATACCCGGGCGGGATCGGCAATGAGCAGTGGGAGAATATGTACGGCGGCGACGGGTTCTGGATGTGGGCCGATCCTTTCGACCCCGACTATATTTACGCGGAATCCCAGGGGGGATTCATCGGCCGGGTGAATCGTAAGACACACGAATCGCGCAATATTCAGCCGCTGCCCCACTATAAGGAAGACAAGTTGCGGTTTAACTGGAATACGCCGATTCATGTGAGCCCGACTCAGGACGGCACGATTTACCTCGGCTCGCAGTTTCTGTTCCGCTCAAAAGACCACGGCCAGATCTGGGACAGGATTTCGCCCGATCTTTCCACCAAAGATCCGGAGAAGCAGAAGCAGGAGCAGTCCGGGGGTGTCTCGGTGGATAATTCCTCGGCGGAGATGCATACGACGATTTATGCGATTTGTGAATCCCCCAAGAATGCGAATCTGATATGGGCCGGCACCGATGACGGGAATCTGCAGATTACCCGCGACGGGGGTAAAACCTGGACGAATGTTGTGGGGAATGTGCACGGTCTTCCCAAGAATGCCTGGGTGTCGTCGGTCGATGCAGGGCATTTCAGCGAGGGGACGGCGTACGCGACTTTCGATCTCCATATGTCCGGGGATATGCGGCCCTATGTGTATAGAACCACCGATTACGGAAAGACATGGTCTTCCGTTATAGGCCCGACGAATGAAACGGTCCGGGGCTATGCGCACGTGGTGAAGGAAGATCTCGTGATGAAGGATCTCCTTTTCGTCGGTACCGAGTTCGGCCTGTGGATATCCGTCGACGGCGGTCATCAGTGGATTCAATATAAAGGAGGGGACCTGCCCTGCGTCGCTGTCCGGGATCTGGCGATCCATCCCAGGGATAATGATCTTGTGATCGCGACCCACGGGCGCGGGATCTGGATCATCGACGATATCACTCCTCTTCGCGCCCTGACTCCCGAGATGCTGACGAAGAATGCCGCGTTCCTGGAGGCCCGCCCGACGGTTCAGGAGCTTCCCGCTAACGGCGGCTGGGCATCGGGGGATGCGTCGTTCTCCGGAGCCAATCCTCCCGACGATGCGACGATTACCTATTATCAGAAACGGCGTCATATTTTCGGTGATCTTAAAATAGAAGTTCTGGACCAGGATGGTAAGGTGCTGGGGACTGTCCCGAGCAGCAAGCGTCGCGGGCTGAACCGGGCCACCTGGTCGATGCGATTGAAAGCGCCCAAGGTCCCACCAGCCGCCACGGCTGCCTTTGGCGCTAATGTCGGTCCCCGCGTGCTTCCCGGGGCCTATACGGTGAGGATGACCAAGGATAAAGAGGTTTTTACAACGACGCTCAATGTTCAGCCCGATCCTCGGTCAAAGCATACCGCCGAGGAGCGCAAGGCGCAGTTTGACCTTTCGATGAAGCTTTATGGGCTTCTCGGGGATATGACATATACGGTGGACCGGATGACGGGGGTGCGGACAACCCTTGATAAGCGCGCGGCCATGATGCAGAAGGATGATCCGCTGACAAAACGCGTTCAGAAAGCGTCATCCCAGGTTGACGAGCTGAGGAAGAAGATTGTGGCGACGAAAGAAGGGGGGATGATTACGGGCGAGGAGAGATTGCGGGAATATCTGGCCTCGCTGTACAGCAGTGTGGTTTTTTACGAAGGGCGGCCGTCACAGACTCAGGTCGAGAGGACCGACGCTCTCGCTCATGAGCTTGCTGATGTGGCCAAGGAATTCGACGACTGGAGCGCACGTGAGCTGGCTCCGCTGAATTCCGCCCTCTCACAGGCGAAGATGGATGCTGTTACTCCGATTACACGCGAGGACTGGGAGAGGAGATCCATGCAGCACTGATCGGCCGACAGTTCGGCGAGGCTCTTTTGATGCGACCGGCAGTCGGGGTATCGTCCGGTCGCATCGTCATTTATGCTCTGTGATGAGGAGAGCGTCGCATCTGACTGAGGCGCGCACGACGGCCAGGTGTAAAATTTGTGAGCTGTTTGGTTTCTCCTCCTCCCGCCGGAATTTTCCAGAGGTTTGACACTCATTTCGCACCAGAATTTGGTTGATTTATTCGGTGTGAAATGCTACTTTGATGAGTCTTGTGAAAAACCTCCGTTCGCGAGGAGGCTCGAGGGGTCGGAGGGGTCTCTCATCGGATACGAGCTAGGGAGCTCTCAGGGGGCAATGTTCTTGAAGAGGTCGACTTCTTCTCACACTCACGTAATTGAAGGAATCGTTTATGGCTGCTAAGAAGACCGCCAGGGAGATCGCGAAGGTGTTCGCGCTCATAAAGGAACATCAGGTCAGGGTCGTCGATCTCCGGTTCTGCGATATGCTGGGCCAATGGCAGCATTTTTCCGTTCTCCGAAACGAATTCGACGAGGGTGCTTTCACCAACGGGGTCGGCTTCGACGGCTCGAGTATCCGCGGTTTTCAGAGAATCCACGAGAGCGATATGATTCTTATGCCGGATGCCGATGCCTGCTTTCTCGAGCCTTTCACCATGCACCCGACGCTGGCGATCATCTGCGACGTATACGATCCGATGACGAAGAAGCCTTATTCCCGCGATAGCCGGTATGTCGCCCGAAAAGCGGAAGAGTATCTCGTGTCAAAAGGGATTGCCGATGCCTGTTTAGTCGGTCCCGAGGCGGAGTTTTTTATTCTCGACAGCGTCCGATTCGATCAGTCGCATCACTACGGGTTCTATTACCTCGACTCGGAAGAGGGTTTCTGGAATTCTGGGAATCTTTCCGGAAACCCAAATCTCGGACATAAGCCCCGGTTCAAGGAGGGCTATTTCCCCACTTCTCCAATAGACAGCCTGCAGGATATCCGCTCCGAAATGTCCCTGACTCTTGAAAAAATCGGGGTTCCGGTAGAGGTTCACCATCATGAGGTGGCTACCGCAGGCCAGACGGAGATCGATATGCGGCGGGATTCACTGCTCCAGATGGGAGACAATCTGCTGAAGTATAAGTATGTGACAAAAAACGTTGCGAAGATGAGGGGGAAGACGGTGACGTTCATGCCGAAGCCAATTTTTAATGATAACGGCTCGGGGATGCATGTGCATATGAGTCTCTGGAAAGGAGGAAAGCCGCTCTTTGCAGGGAAGAAGTATGCGGGTCTGAGCGATCTTGCTCTTCATTTCATCGGCGGTTTGCTGAAACATGCCCCCGCGCTGACCGCTCTGACGAATCCGACGACGAATTCCTACAAGCGTATGGTGCCGGGGTTCGAGGCGCCGGTAAATCTCGCGTATTCCAAACGAAACCGGAGCGCCGCGGTGAGGATCCCGATGTATTCCGAAAATCCGAATGCTAAACGCGTGGAATACCGTTGCCCCGATCCAGCCTGTAATCCCTATCTTGCGTTTTCCGCAATCCTGATGGCAGGGCTGGATGGGATTAAACGCAAGATGGATCCGGGGGAGCCGCTGGATGTGGATATTTATGAGCTGTCGCCCGAAGAGCTCCGGCGTGTTCCCACGACTCCCGGCTCCCTCGCTGAGGCGCTCGATATTCTTGAGCGCGATCATGATTTTCTCCTTGAGGGGGATGTTTTTACGGAAGATCTTATCGAGACGTGGGTTTCATATAAAATGGAGAAAGAGGTTCATCCGATGCAGCTGCGCCCGCATCCCTATGAGTTTATGCTGTATTATGACGTTTGAGCGGGGTTGCTTGATTGGGGCTGGTCTAGCGAGGTGATGACCGGTTGACTTTTGTAGGAATTTCCTTTACATGCTAAGTAGGCGGAGGCTGGAGGTGTGTCAAAGGTGCGAGCGTGGGCTTGTCGGGCGATGGTTGGGGTTATTGCTGCAGCAGTTTTCCCCTCGTGCAGGGAACATTCGGTAAATACTCCCGTCGCTAACCCGCACGAACGGGTTCACCTTTCCTATTCTCATGCGGATTCTGTCGAAGCCGGGGAGCTGGCCTGCTGGTATTCCGCCACAATCCGTCCCAGTGACAGTCTCATTTCTGAAGTTTTGTATTCCCTGAATTATCTCCGGTATGTGTTTGATGATAGCCTGAAATTTCATGATTCCGTCTCGGTGCTGAGGCAATGGCGGTTCCTCGCACCATTTCGGATTTCCCAGATAATCATAGAGTGCGACGATGCAACAACCCAGGCCATTTTTAAAGGAACATATCATGCCTGGACCGGCTTAGACTCATTCCTCCGGCCGGTGGAATATCGCCTGCTGGATTCATCTGGATTTTTCTTGTTGAAGTTTGATGGGTTCTCGCACCCCCTCCGCCTTGTGAGAATCTTTAGGTCGCTTCCCGGAATCATCTACGGTGAACCCAATTATGTCCTTTTCGCTGGATGGTCAACCTTTCCAATATACCCGTGGTATGACGGAAAGAACTGGTCCTACGTTTTCTGCCCTGGCGACGCAAGAGGACGCTATTGGTATTTGAAGTATAACGATGGGATGCCAGAATTTATCGGATCCTTGTTGCCAGGGGATTCATTGCCAGAGCCTTGGTGGTGGGAGGAGGCTCGGGTAAACATTTCACAGCTCTATGGATGGGATGGCCCGCAGTGATCCGACCTAATCGGATGACTTCATGCCTGAGCTTTGGGAAGTGAGTAACTTCTTGAATTTCTGAGAAAACTTCCCCGAATAAAAATATCCCTCAGATTCAAGTTTATTCAATCCTTCCGCATCGCGGAGCCGCGGTTCAAGTTCCTCCGCAATCGTGAGATTCGATTCGGCTGCCGCCCTGTCGTGGATGTCAGCCGATATCACAGCGAGTCCCAGCCTCGGAGCCCATCGATGAGCGTCCAGAGAGATCGAGGTCAGGAAATTCTTTTTCGCCGATGGGTAGTCGCCGAGTTCTGCATAATAATATCCCAGGTTGTTGTAGAGCGACGCCCGGCCAGGGGTGAGATGGATCGCCTTCCGAATTGTGACAACCGCGGAGTCGAATTGCGACTTTCGTCCATAGAGTATGCTCAGGTCATTGTACATGCTTGTGCTGTCCGGAGATTTACTGTAATATGTCTTCAGGTCTGAGAGCGCCTCATCGAGCCGCTTGAGCGCCAGGAGGGCCACGAACCGCCGATACACTGCTTTTTGGTTCGCCGGGTCCGCATCAAGTACGGCTGAAAGATCTCTGACGGCTTCCCGATTGTTTCCCACTACCTCGTAACATACTCCCCGGTTGTATAGCGCTTCGGTGAACCCGGGTCTGTAGCGCACGGCCTTCGTAAAATCTTCCAGGGCGCCGTTCATATCCCCCGTTCGCGAGAGTATCGTTCCCCGGTTATTGAACGCCTCGGCGTAATCGGGCCGAATCTCTATTGCCCGGGTGTAGTCGGCGATTGCCGACTTTGAGTCTTTGATTTTTCCGTATGCCACTCCCCTCAGATTATAACTCTCGGCGACCGCAGGCTCGAGTCGTATGGCCTCTGTAAGATCTCGAATTGCCGCCTGATAGTCGCCTGTCTCGTCGTAGAGGTTCCCGCGCGCGGCGTATGCACTGGCGTCTTCCGGCTTCAGGGAGATTATTCTCGTGAAATCGTCAAGGGCCGAAGGCATGTTGTGAAGATCCTGGTAGACTAATCCCCTGTTGTAGTAAGCGTCGATGAGGTCGGGGCTCAGCCGAATTGCATTGTTGAGATCGTCAAGGGCTCGCTCAGTCTGATGGAGGTGACGTCTGCTGATGCCCCGGGAGAGATAGGCGATGTCGGAAGACGGATTTTTGTCAATAGCGTCGGACAGAAGCGTGATGTCATCGCTCCACATTGTTGTCCTCAAATGTGCAATGAGCGAGAGCAGTATTATATATCCGGCGAGGGCGGTGTAGAAAAGACTTTTTTTTATCGAACCGCCGGTCCGGTCGTTCAGCCGGGACAGGTATTGCGATCCGACGAAGAAGATACCGATATACGAAAGATATGTGTATCGTTCCGCGAGCATTGCGCCCCCAACCGGGATTATCTGCAGGAACAATGCGATGTTAAGCATGAAAAAAAGGGATCCGAAACGTAAGTCTTTGTCGCCCCTGGAGAGTTTTCCAATGAAAATCGCGAGGGAGAGAACGATGACCGCGGAGGCGTAGTAAGCCACCGGAAGCCCGCCACCGATTCGCGAGGGATACGGATAGAATGCTGAAAGGTTTACCGGGACGATGGCTTTGATGAGGTAGACGACGAGTGCATAGCTCGAGAAGAGGGTCCTGTCCAGGGGAGACCACATTGCAGAAGAAGTGCTCAGGGCGCCAGTCGATTTTTGCGCGACGATTGTGATAATGCCGAATATGATCGAACCGAGAAAAAACGGGATCTTGTCGCGAAAAGTTACCCTCCCTCCCGGTGAGATGTAACGTTCCATGAGGAGAAGCACAAACGGGAGGACGGCCGCAGCCGATTTTGAGAGTATCGCAAATGCGAAGAATCCGATCGTCGCCCAGTGCGCTCCGGACCGGAACGCGGGGACCGATCTTTCGGGTGAATCGGCCCTGAACCGGAGGTAATATAAATAGCTCAGCAACCCCCCGAGGGAAAAGGATGCGTACAAAAGATCCTTCTGCTCCGAAATCCACGCGACAGATTCGACATGCATCGGGTGAATGCCGAAAAGGAGAGCTACGATCGCAGCTCCGAACCGCCAGCCCGTCAGATTTTTGGCGAGATAATAGACGAGAATCACGTTGAGGCAGTGGAGGATGAGGCTGACGGCATGATAATCTGCCGGATCCAGCCCGAAGAACGCATACTGGAGCGCATAAGCAGTCAGTGTGACGGGATAGTAATCGAGATATATGGTCGAAAAGATCTTCCCTATGCCATGCCAGGAGAAGTCCTTGATGAGGTTGTTGTCGGTTACATAGAGAGCGTCGTCCCAGTTCCTGACAAAATCGTTTCCCAGGGAATGCGCGAACACGAGGATTGTGAGAGAAAGAAGACTGACGAGTATGAAGAAATCTTGCCGGCGGGAAAGGGATATCCCGTTACGTTTTTGGGGATTCTCGGTCAAGTGATAAAACTCCTGAGGTTCGACCACATAGTGAATTCCTGATAATTTAAGGAATTGAAGCTCACCTGCAACGACCTGAAGCATTCCGGAAAAACGACTATGTCGGCTGTTGACTTTTGCCAGCCAATTCGGTAACATGGCGGCGGGGAGCCGGATTTTAAATCGAAAGGTCCACGCGGGAGGGTTTCATGGCGCTGGCTCAGCATTGGTCCCCGGGCTCACCCTGCCATGAGGCGACCACCCCCTGCTTCCCGGTGGTACCCACCATGCGAGATCAGACTGGTTTCGACCCTTGTCCTTGATACAAATGAGGATTCTCAGAACGTGGCGACGATGCCGTCTACATCAACACAGCGGACATGGCGATTCGGATGAAAGAGAGTGGTCATGAGAGCGCGGCCCTAGATGTGTGGCAAACAAGCAACCGCGTCACAGAGTTTTTCTTCGAGCATCTGCCGGATGAAGTGTGGGAGATGAAGATCCCAGGTGCCCCTCGACGATCAGTCCGTATGATTGCGGGCCATATCCATAATTCCCGATGTATGTGGATCAAAATGATCGGCAGGGCCTATGGAGTAAAACCGCCCACGAGCGTTGACCGGAGACATGTGAGCCGATCGGATTTGCTCCGTGCTCTGAAGCGTAGTAGCCAGGGTGTTCTGAAACTTCTGATTCTTGGCGTCGGTCAAGGAGGCAAGCTGCGAATTCAGGTGCCATGGGCTAATATTCCCTCCGATGTTGCACACTTCATGGCGTATCTGATGGCTCATGAAGCCCACCATCGCGGACAGATAGTTCTCGTGGCCAGGGAATCAGGTCATAGGCTTCCGCAGGAGATTACGGCAGGGCTCTGGCAATGGAAACAACGGCACAAGGAGTCGCTGAAACGCCGTTCGGGCGGCGGCTCGTGATTTATAGATTAAAGCATCATGCAGAATAATCGCCGACAGTTTCTAAGGTTGCTAGCGGCTTTACCGCTTGCACAGAGCTTGCCGCGCCTGAGTCTTGGCCAGGAAAAGAAGGCAACTCGGGTTATCCTCCTTGGTACCAAAGGGGGACCCCGGGTCCTCGCATCCGGGAGGAGTAACCCGTCGACTCTGGTTCTGATCGATAACGTTCCCTACGTTATAGACTGCGGGTACGGCACGTCCCGTCAGCTACTGGCCGCGGGGGTGCCGCTCGAGCATCTGCGCTACGTTTTTATCACGCATCATCATTCCGATCATACACTAGAGTATGGCACCCTGTTTTACAACGCGTGGGTCGCAGGTTTCGCCGGACGCGTCGATGCCTATGGCCCAGCAGGAATGACGAAATTGACGCGCGATTTCTTCACTCTCATGAAGTCCGACATCGACGTTCGCATCCAAGACGAGGGCAGGCCCGACCCGCGGGGTCTTATCTTCGCGCACGATTTGGGTAAGAGGGGTATCGTGATGAAAAACGATCAGGTAGCGGTCACCGCGTGTGTGGTACCTCACCCAATGATTAAGCAAGCACTTGCCTACCGGTTCGACGCGAAGGGTCGATCCGTCGTCATTTCGGGAGATACCGCGTACTCGCCGGCGCTTGCCGACTTTGCCAAAGGGGCCGATGTGCTCGTGCACGAAGCATTGTACCTCCCCGGAGTTGAAAATCTTGTCAGGCGCCTGCCAAATGCAACCAGATTGCGCGAACACCTGCTCGCATCTCATACCGCCACTGAGGACGTCGGAAAAGTCGCCGCTCAGGCAGGAGTCAAAACGCTGGTGCTCACACACTTTGTTCCGGGCGACGATCCATCCATCACCGATGAGCAGTGGGCGGAAGGGGTGCGAAAACATTTTGGTGGAAAGGTTATTGTTGGCACGGATTTGATGGAGATTTAGATCCGTGTCCCGTATTTTGCTGACCGCTTTTACAACGGATTAAATCAAATGTAAGGGCTAATCATTAATCTCAATACGGAGGTTTACCATGTCGAAGAAATCCCTTCGCCCGTTCGATCTGCTTACTGCATTTGTGATTGCAGTTATCTCCATGGCTCTCCTCTCTTGTTCCGGCGGCGATAGTCCGGAAGTACAATCAATGAAGTCAAAAATGAAGCAGATCGAGGATGAGCACACTGCTATTGATAAGAATCTTGTTACCTTCGATACCCTTGATTATACCGTGTTCAGCAACCAGGAGTGGACGAGGTTGCACGAGAGCCACGCCAAGGATATCAAGGTCTACTGGCCCGATGGTCACGTGACCGAAGGTATCGATAAACACATAGAGGACCTCAAGGCTATGTTTGTCTACGCCCCCGACACCCGTATTAAGCAACATCCGATGCGGTTCGGAGCGGGTAACATGACGGCTGTGACCGGAGTGTTCGAGGGGACGTTTACAAAGCCGATGCCTATCGGTAATGGCAAGTATATTCCACCCACAGGCAAGGCGTTTAACATGCCGATGTGCACGATCGGTGTCTGGGGACCGGATGGGATAATGACGGAAGAACATCTATTCTGGGACAACCAGACCTATATGAAGCAGATTGGGTTGGCCAAATAGCCGCTCCACTTTCAGCGTGCAACGCGTGCATCCGGTGCTTTTCAATTCTAGGACTCATCATAGGGTCGGGCGTTTTTTCGCAAACTGATGAATTTGAGGGGACAAATGAATTATGTCCGATGTTATTGATTTTTTCTGATGCTTGGTTTCCTTTTTGAACTTCATTCGTACCGGTGTGCTGTGTTATCCGGTGATCACATAAACCGTTTTTCAACTTTGAGAGAGGGTAAGTTCCATGGCGGAGAATAAGACCAAACCGATGAAGACCAGCGTTACCGCTTTCCTCAATAAAATCCAGGACAAGCAATTGCGAGACGATTGTTTTGCTATACTCGAAATGATGCAGAAAGTCTCGAATTCTGAACCCGTGATGTGGGGGACTGCGATTGTAGGATTTGGAACCTATCACTACGTGTACGAGAGTGGACGCGAGGGCGACACGGTGATCATAGGATTCTCGCCGAGGAAACAGAATATTTCCATCTATATGATGGGTGGATTGAAGAATATTGAAGGCGAACTCTCAACTCTTGGGAAATTTAAGACCGGCAAAGGATGCCTCTATATCAAGACGCTCAGCGATGTAAACCCCTCGGTCCTCAAGAAAGTCTTTGCCAAAGCTTTTCGAGAAGGACAACGAAAGGGCGCGCTGTCGGGCTGAGAATCTGAAAAGGAGTGTGATAGATGTACGGATTGATCGGAAAATTAAGGATTGTGCCGGGTAAAGCCGACACTTTTGCCTCCATCTTGCTTGAATGTGCCGGTACGATGCCGGGCTGCCTCAGTTATGTGATTGCGAAGGACTCTGCCGACCCCGACGCGATCTGGATCACCGAGGTGTGGGCCAGTAAAGCTAGTCATCAAGCTTCGCTCTCCCTTCCTAATGTCAAGGACGCGATTTCCCGCGGCAAACCTCTCATCCAGGGTTTTGGCGACCGCTTCCAAACGATTCCGTCTGGCGGACCTGGGCTCGTGCCTGGCCCGGAGGCGTTATGCTTAGGATGAACTGGGCGTACACTCTTCTGACAATTGTCTGTGACACCTTTTAGAACTATCTGTGCCTGCGAAATCCTGCATTATCATAGTCTTGGTATTTCTTCAGCTTGGCGGCTTTGGATGCAAGGAGAACCCTTCTTCAGCAAACAATCCGGCTGCAGGGCTCCAACTTGCTGACATAGGAGTCACAGAGGCTTGGATCCAAGTATCATCTGTAAAACCGAATGGACCCAAAGATCTGACCTTAGATCAAGGGGGGAAAATTCGAGTTAAGACGCAGTTCTTTGGGCCTGATACAATCATCTACATCGATTCGCTGCTTCCGAAACAAACTTACGTCTACGGCGCCACCGTCAGCGCCGCATACGCGTTCCTCTGCGATTCGTCATCATTGGCCATAACTACGCTCGACACGACGAGCCACGAATTCCGGTGGGAGATCGATACACTTGCTGATGGCCTGTCAAGTAGGATTCGGGATGTAGCAATTGTTAACGACACCTGCATTTGGGCGGTTGGGGAATTTCGCTTCAAAGACGCAACGGGGCAGTATGTACCTGATTATAACGCCTTACGATGGGATGGCGCGCGATGGAACCGTTACAGGGTTCCGTTCATCCTCGACGTCGGGACGTCAGTTTTTGAGGACTCGTTGGTTCCGATAAGCGCCGTCTTCGCCGTGAGTCAAAGCGACGTATGGTTCTCCAACGGTGCTGTGACTCGATTGTTGAATAATTCTTGGATGGAAATGGACTTTCTTCTGTCTGATGGGCCTGGCAGACCAAACAAGATTTGGGGGAATAGCGCAAGTGAGATGTACTTTGTCGGACCAGGGGGAGCGATCACACGGTGGTGGGGTTCGCACTGGCAGAAGTTAAATAGCGGTACAGATGTCGATCTGCTGGATGTCAGCGGCTCCTCAGACGGAAGCGTAGTCTGGGCGTGCGGATGGGAAGATTTCAAGCCGACGGTTCTTTTGCGTCTCGAACCCAATGTGACCAGTCAATGGGAAAAGGTTTGGGAAGAATCGAACCCCTTTACATCCCGACAGGACTCATTATCCGGCGCGCTGACGAGCGTCTGGACCCCTTTCGCACGACGACTCTATGTTCTATCCTGGTACGGCCTCTACAGTTGTCCAAGCTCCACACGGGGCGAAGGAAGATTGTCCACATTCTCACCCGGAGCTCTGCCGGGGTTTCCGTATCGACTGAGGGGTACTGGAGTCAACGATTGCACCTTGGCGGGCGACTACTTTATGTTGGCCCACTTCAATGGCGTGACGTGGAGATTTTATTCACAATTCTTTGGCGGTAAGGTGACGCTGTCATCTATCGATCAACGCGGCAGAACCCTCGCTGCGGTGGGTACCCTCCTTGATCCAATCAATAGTAGGGGACTAGTTGTAAGGGGGAGGAGGTAAATTCAAAGGGGCTTAAATTGAAAGTGTGTTCTTTGAGTGACCTGAAATAATCGACAAACATTCTCTTAGGAATTCTTATAATTCTGGAACTCCCATGCCACCCACGCTCAGCCACGGAAAGATCTGCTATCTCGTGATTCCCGCCATCAATGTTCAGTCCTCGGCGGCATTCTACCAAAAAGTATTTGGCTGGAAAACACACCCCCGAAATGAAAACCAGATCGGCTTCGACGACGGGGCCGGACAGGTGAGCGGAATGTGGGTTCACGGCGGCCCTCCCGTCGATGCCGGGTTTGTGTATATCATGACCGACGATCTGGAGCGGACCTGCCAGCAGATTATTACGGAGGGGGGTGAGATCGTGCAACGTCCGGATCCGAATGCACGGGAGGTTACAGCAAGGTTCCGGGACCCGGCCGGGAATCTCTTTGGCGTCTATCAGGAAAGTAAGCTGAGAGGACAAGGAGAGGCGCGGTGACGTTGGCTTTTTCGTAGAATGCTCTCACACTAATCCTGGGTGAACGCAATGCTTAAGGCGACAAGTGTAGACGCGTATATTGCTGCCGCTCCGAAGGAGCTTCAACACAAGTTGACAGAGCTGCGGACGGCGATCAGGGAAACTGCGCCCGAGGCCGTGGAACGCATCAGTTATGGCATGCCGTACTACGCATACAAAGGAAGACTTGTTTATTTTGCGCTCTCAAAACACCACATCGGAGTCTATATCCCCACCCCTGTTATCGAGGACCATAAAAACGAGTTGGCAGGTTATGATATTTCCAGAGCGACTATCCGCCTTCCGTTGGACAAGAAACTTCCCCTCGCGCTCATAAAGAAGCTTATCAAGGACCGGATGAAGAGGAACGAGATGAGGGTGAAACGGAAATAGACATGTCACCCTTTGGTAAACGGTTGCTGAGATTTCTGGGTTGGTTCGTCGGAGTCATCATAGGCGCATTGATTCTCATCGGGGCCTATGTGCAGATGCGGTGGGATGCGAAGGATGACAGGCTTGCTCCGGAGCTTAAGGCGCCTGCGGATTCAGGGACGATAGCGCGTGGGGAATATATATTCAAATTCCAGGCCCAGTGCTGGGGATGTCATGCTGCCGCTGGGGGTGATGCAACCACTCCTCCTTCCGGCGGGAGGCTCTTCGATCTCTCCCACACGGGTCCGGGATTCGGTAAGTGGTATTCCAGAAATCTCACCCCCGATGTCGAAACGGGGCTCGGCGGGTGGACAGACGGCGAAATCGTCCAGGCTCTCCGCGAGGGGGTTCGCAAGGATCGAACGATGCTGTTTCCCATCATGCCCGCCGATTGGTATCACGGGATGTCTGATGATGACGCGCTCGCCGTGGTCGCCTATCTTCGAAGTATACCCCCGGTGAAGAACGAGGTTCCGCGAAGTGAGCCTTCTTTCGTGGCGAAAGCGCTTCTTACATTTAAGGTGATTAAGCCGAAACAGTCCATAACTACCCCCATCACCGCTCCGCCGCGGGGGATTACGGTCGAGTACGGGCGGTATCTTTCGAATAACCTCGCCGGCTGCGCCGATTGTCATACGCCTCGAAACCTGAGGGATGGTGAATTCTATCTGGATAGCCTCTTCGCAGGGGGCAGCTTTCCTATTGGGGGGATTATTACCGCGTATGCCCGAAATATCACACCCGACCTCAAGACGGGAATCGGGGCGTGGACGGAGGTGCAATTCCTCGATGCGGTCACAGGAGGGTTCTGCCCGGATAGTACGGTGCTTATTCCTCAGATGCCCTACGCATATTACAAATCGTGGAGTTCCGATGACCTGAAAGCGGTTTTTACGTACATAAAGACTGTCGCTGCTCGGGTCAGGTCCGTGCCACCGCCAAAGCCGGGCCACGAATTGAATTCTGCTCAGGGGGTCGACCAGGGAAGGCTGATTTTCCGGTCACGCTGCCAGAGCTGTCACGGTAAGGATGGGTCGGGCGCCCAACCCACGAATGTGAAACTCGCCGAAGTTACGGGGTCGCTCAGCGACGCCGAGTTACAGGAGTTTATCAGCGGCGGTCAGCTGAATTTGAAGATGCCGGCCTATGGTAAGACCCTGAGCAGCAGCGAGATGACGAATCTCGTTGCGTTTATCAGGACGTGGGGAAAGGGAAATTAACCGTTCCGGGCGAGATACAACACTGTCATGTCATCGCTCTGCGGGACCGGCCCCGCGAATCGCTGGATATCGGCGATGAGATCTGTTATGAAATTCTCCGCGCTCATCTTCCGGCGCTTCGCCATAAAGTCCG
>JACXTT010002470.1_pt1 | contig 29312 bp, 29 predicted proteins | sample 9270951 | NCBI WGS metagenome assembly JACXTT01 (sample SAMN15532306, study PRJNA645909) | rock metagenome | isolation source: weathered quartz diorite | place: Puerto Rico | collected 2017-06-21 | reverse complement strand
TATGTACCATTAATTGTAGCAATAGGAGTTAGTCTTTCGGCATCTTTCATAATTGGTGCAATCAAATCAAAAATTGCTAATATCAACATGTTACGTGGAGGGTTAGAGATGGCAGGACTGGGTACAGGAATAGCTCTTATAGGATATGGAATAGGTTCAGAGCTTGGAAGTTTAGGAATTATCAAGACCTGACTTTCTTTCGAATACTTCTATTAGCAACATTAGCTGCAAATGCACCAGCGCCTATACCGTTATCAATGTTAACAACCGTAAGCCCCAAAGTACAGCTTTGTAACATGGATGCCAGTGCAGCAATTCCTTTTTCTCCATAGCCGTATCCAACCGATGACGGAACTCCAATAACTGGGATATCTACCAATGATGAAACTACAGATGCCAATGCACCCTCCATTCCGGCAACTACTATGATTACATCCACTTCTTCTTGTATCAGTCTCTTTATTACAGGAAAAACCCTATGAATTCCAGCTATGCCAATGTCATAGCTGCAAATACATTCACAGCCCATGGCTTCACAGACTAGTCTTGCTTCTTCTGCAACTCCAACATCAGAAGTTCCTGCAGTAAGTATACCCACTTTTCCTCCTGTAGAATTTAACTTCTTGAAGAAAAGTAAAGTTGCAGTATTTTTTCCAGTTCTTAACTTCAATTTGTTTTTTCTAGAAAAAGCCAATATTTTCTTATAATGAGATTTGTTTATCCTGGAAACAAGAACAGAGTCTGCTTTGGCAGTTGTTGCAAGTATTATTTTCTTGAGATCATCAAGTTCTTTTTTTTCGGCAAATATAACTTCAGGGATGCCGCGTCGAAGTTTTCTACTTGTATCAATTTTAGCAAAATCCTCAATTTTTTCCACGGAATAAAGCGAGAGCAGTTTTTTAGCTTTGGCTATGTTTATTTTTCCAAGATCGAGTGATTCCAATATTTCAGTAAGATCCAATTATTAGTGATAACTAGCATCTGGTTAAAAATTTAATCAGGTGTTATAGATTAGAGATGGCATTTTTGACGCTTTCTACTCCCTTTTTGAACCACTCTTTTTCGTTTGAATCCAGATCTAATTCAACTATTTTTTCAACGCCATTTTTACCTATAACTGCAGGAACACCAATAGTAACATCAGAATAACCATATTCTCCGTCAAGATAGGTTGCAACCGGAATGACCTGTTTTGTGTTATTTAAGACTGCTTCAATTATAGTTGATATTGCGTTGCCAGGTGCATGAACTGTTGCACCCTTTAGTTCTATTACTTTTGCAGCAACCTGCCTTGTTCCTTGTACAATTTCTTCAATTTTTTCTTTTGATAAAAGAGAAGATAGTGAGATTCCAGATACTGTGGAAAATCTAGGTAGTGGTAACATGTTTTCTCCATGTTCACCAATTACAAGACCACGTATAGAATTTCTTGAATAACCAGTAGATTCATGTATGAATTGCGTAAAACGCGACAAATCAAGCATGCCTCCCATTCCAAATACCCTGTTTTTTTGAAATCCTGATACTTTGTAAGTAAGATAAGCCATCGGATCAAGCGGATTAGTAACAGGAATTATCATTGCATCTTTTGCATGTGTTTTTATGTTTTCTACTACTCCCTTGACTATTGATGCATTTATTTTTAAAAGATCCATTCTTGTCATTCCTGGTTTTCTACCAGAACCTGCAACAACAACTACAATATCAGAACCTCTCATATCGGAATAATCATTTGATCCTCTAACGTTTACATCGATTCCTTTTTCAGCAAGCATGTGGTTTATGTCCATGGCCTCTCCCTGAGGCAGACCCTGAACTACATCAAGTAAGAGTATTTCATCCGTAACTTTTCTAAGAGCAGTAAATAATGCAGCTGCACCGCCCACTTTGCCTGAACCAATTATTGTAATCATTAAAGGCCCTCCATATTATCTATAATTAAACTTGACTGTCTCTAATCAGAACCAATGTAGAAATCTTATCAATCACAGATCAAATTACAATTTATATGCATTTCAGTCTGTTTAGAAAATCATGGTTCTTGTGATTGATGCACAGATAGCCGGAATTTCAGGAGATATGTTACTTTCCTCGTTAGTTAACATGGGAGCAAACAAATTCAAAGTTATTGAGGGAGTTCGTGTTGCTGAAGAATATCTCAAAGATTCCAAAATTACAAAAATAGATTTTGAGAAAGTTATCAAACATGGAACAGCTGCAACACATCTTGTTTTAGAAACAAATGAGAATCATCATGAAAGAAAAGGTATTGAGATTCAAGAATGCATATTATCAATGTCAGATAAGATAGGTTTATCAGAAAAGGCCAAAGTTTTTGCAAAAGAAAGCATTAGATCATTACTTTATGCAGAGGCAAAAATTCATGGAGAACCTCTAGAATCAGTGCATTTTCATGAAGCATCTAGTATTGATACTGTTATAGACATAATAGGCACAGCTATCGCATTAGATGATTTGAATTTATTTATAGACAAGGTTATAGTAACTCCAGTAGCAGTTGGAGGAGGAACACTGACATTTTCTCACGGATTGACATCTAATCCTGCAAGTGCAGTTTTAGAAATATTTCGTGGCTCCGACATAGGAGTTATTGGCGGACATGTAAAGGAGGAATTGACCACACCTACTGGTGCAAGTCTGCTTGTAAATTTAGCAGACAAAGGTGTAGAATTTTACCCCGGAATGAAAATAAAATCAATAGGTTATGGAGCTGGAAACAAAAACTTTGATGGCTTTCCCAATGTTTTGAAAATTGTCAGAGGTGATGACATTGGAGAAATGCAATTAGACACCATACAAATTCTTGAGACAAATCTTGACGACGTATCAGGCGAGATAATAGGCCATATGATTGACAAACTAATGTCAAATGGAGCAAAAGATGTTACTGTTACAAGCGGTATAACAAAGAAGGGAAGACCTACCAATCTTGTTTCTGTAATATGTGACCCGTCTGCTACTGATAGTTTGATCAATACACTTGTTTTAGAGACAGGAACCTTAGGAGTAAGAATAAGATCTTCTAGTCGTTATACAATTCCAAGAATGATTATTACCGTACCAATTTCAATACAAGAAAAGAATTTTGTAGTGAGATGCAAGGTTGTAAAACACAATGAAGCTGTAAAACATTTCAAAGTAGAATCGGATGATATACGAACAATTTCAGATTCATTATCATTACCATTTAGAGATGCACAAGATTTGATAAACAACGAAGTCAAACATAGGTTGAACATGAAATGAAAAAGATAGAAGATCTGGTTAATTGGTTTACAGGAAAAAAAGATGTTCTAGTTGCACTTTCAGGAGGAGTAGACAGCGCTCTAGTAGCATATGCAGCATACATGGCATTAGGTAAACATGCCATAGCAGTGACTGCAGATTATAAGACACTCTCCCAAGAAGAATTAGAGTCTGCAAAAAAAGTTTGTCATGAAATAGGAATCAGACATGTAATTATAGAATATAACGAATTAGAGAATCCAGATTTTGTAAAAAATGATCAAAATCGATGTTTTCATTGCAGGACAGAATTGGCAGATCATCTTGTGAAAGTGGCAAAAACAGAAAACATCAGCACTATAGTAGATGGCACTAATTTAGATGATCTTGCAGAATACAGACCAGGCATAATAGCATTGAAAAAAAACGGAGTGCAGAGTCCACTGGTAGAAAGCAGATTTACAAAATCAGATATAAGACATGTTGCAAGAGAGGTAGACCTTTCAATTCATGATAAACCGTCAAATTCTTGTTTGGCATCACGAATTCCATGGGGTAACACAGTCACTGCTGAAAAACTTGTAAGGATAGAAAAGAGCGAGATCATGATAAAGCAACTTTTTGGAGTAAAACAGGTAAGGGTCAGAGATTTTGAAAATAATGCAAGCATAGAGGTAGACAGAAATGAGATTGTTTTGTTAGAAGATAAGAAAAAAATAACAATACTTGAGGAATATATGATTGGTTTAGGATTTTCTAAGCTATCAATAGATCCCAACGGCTATAGACCAGGCAAATTAAATGTGATAACAGATTGATCTATCTAGATAATGCAGCATCTACACCAGTTCATGAAAAAGTAATAGAAAAAATGTTGCCATTTTTCAAAGAACAATATGGTAATCCCTCTTCTATTCACAGTCAAGGAAGATTTGCAAATACAGCTATACAAAATGCCAGAAAACAAATTGCATCACTTATCAACGCAGATAGTAAAGAGATACTTGTAACTTCAGGAGGGACTGAATCAAACAATACCGCAATCTATGGTGTAACATCTAAGAGCAAGGGAAGACACATCATAACATCATCCATTGAACATGATGCAATACTTGAACCATGTAAACGCCTTGAAAATGCTGGATACAGAATATCTTTTCTCCCTGTTGATAAATGTGGCATGATAAATCCCGATGATCTTAGAAAAGAGATCTCTGATGATACCTGTCTGATCACAATAATGTATGCAAATAATGAGGTCGGAACTATACAGCCAATTAAGGAGATAGTCAAGATAGCAAGAGAGAGAAATATAATTTTCCACACAGATGCAGTTCAGGCAGTAGGAAAAATTCCTATAGATGTTAGAGAGTTGGGAATAGACTTGCTTTCAATATCATCTCACAAAATACACGGTCCAAAAGGAGTAGGAGCGCTATATATCAAAAATGGCACAAAGATATCTCCATTAATATTAGGAGGAGGACAGGAGAATGGTCTTAGATCTGGTACAGAAAATGTGGCAAGCATCGTAGGATTTGGTACTGCATGCATGCTTGCAAAAGACCATTTGAGTGAAAACACAGTATACCTCAAACAATTAACTGCCAAGCTAACCTCAAGAATTTTACAAGAAATACCGCTAACTACATTTAATGGACATCCAGATATGAGAACTCCCAACAACACGCATTTTACTTTTCTGGGTGTTAATGGAGAAGATCTTATAATAAAACTGGACGAGAATAAAATATCTGCATCCACTGGTTCTGCATGTTCTGTAAAAATACAAAAAGCGTCGCATGTGTTAAAAGCAATGGGTTTTTCACATGAACAAGTTACAGGTTCATTACGTCTTACAATAGGAATAACAAACACAGAACAAGAGATTGATAACACTGTAGATACACTAAAAAAAGTGGTAAAAGAGCTTCGTGCAGTTTCGCCATACAAAAATAAATATAATTTTTGATTATATCATTGTAGAACTTTTATTTTGTATTGATTTTGATCCACAAGTGGTATTGATGAATCCATTCCATTCCATACATAAACTTCAACAGAATAAATTCCAGGTGAAGTAGGGATCCACTGAATTTGTTCAATAGAGGGATTTACCAGATAATCTTCTAACCACTTGAGAAAGATCACCTTATTGTTATTGTCTTTTATTTGTACAATGTATGAAATTTTTTGAGATCCTTGGGAATATCCATTTGAAAGCATGCTACTAAATACTAGCGTTTGTCCAACATGAGGACTCTGCAAGATGGGGCGTCCAGATTGATCATTAATTTGAGTATATTTTGTAATAGTTGGCAATACAGTTTTTGGTACATATTGAGTTGTAGGCGTAGGCGAAGAATGAGATGAAGAAGATGCCACAGAGCCAATTACTACAGATCTTCCATACTGATCCCTGAAATCATGATACCATGCCTGTACACTACCTCCTATAGGAGATACTAGACTAGTACCATCTTGACTACAAATCCATGATGGCATCTTGAAGATTCCTTTGAATATTCCGGTACCAGGTCCAGTTTCAGTAAGAGTAAAACCAGTAGAAGAAAGTCCACCTGTTGTCACTCCATTTATCGTACACTGATGAAAACGAAATCCCTTAATCCAGATTTCAAGAAGTATGTTTCCGTTACTATCTCCTACAGTATCAAAAGCAGGAGAATTCGGATCATTTACACTTGTATAAGTTACTATAGCATTAGAATCAGTAACCAGATCAGGATCATTTACTGTAATTGTAATATCTGAACCAATTCTGTAATTATTGGAATCAAGTGTAACAACACCTGTATGTGTAGGAAGGTTATTTTGTGATGTTATTGTGGTAGGTGTACTACTTTGAGTTCCTAAAATTGAAAAGCGTACTGCATTAGAGTCGGTGAGCTCTGTGTTTACAAGAAATTTGATGTTACTGCCAAAAGTCCTAAGACTCTTTATTAAATTTGGATCAAATTGATTTAATTGATTTATTACAGCATACTCAATTGTTCCAGAAAATACCCCCGAGTTTGCAGAAGTTTCCTGCAATTCTGCTCTATAGATAGCATTGTTTACCTGTTTATTGTTATTTATTCCAAAAGAAAACAAATCAAAAACAATTGGTTGAGTATTGCTAGGATTTGAGAATGTTCCAGAAGTATTGAAATTAATTTCCAAGAATACAGGTGAGCCTGATGGCATAGATTCTATTGAAGATATGACAGAATCACTTATCTGAACCAGACCATTACCAGATACAATCATTCCAGGTGTCACTATTGCAACTGGAGATGAACCAATTGATCCAAAATATAGTGTCATTGTAGTACCAGATAAAGATGATATTCCAAGTTGTTGTTGAAAAGATCGTAGATCATAATTAACCCAATTGGTCCCTTTGGAATTTGACTGACTAGAGTCTATGAAAAGATCTTTGAGTGATTGTGCAGAAATACCAAGGTTTAATGTAATTTTTTGAAAATTCGACATTGACTGTGTCCTAGTGTCAATTATCAATCTCAACGAATTGGCATCAAAAACAGAAGAAGATACATCAATAGAACTTGAACTGTTGTAAAATTTCACATCAGATGAACTACTCAAAGTTATAGGATTTCCAATTTTCAAAGTAGGTATTTTTGCCGATGAACGAAAAACGTCTAGCTGATCAATCATATTAGAATTAATATTTTGATTATTATCAGTCAAAGTAATAGTTTTCTTTTGACCAGAACTAAATTGATTTTGGTTATTACCAACAGAGAGAGTAGTGGTAGAAGTACCGGAAACAATTGAAGAGCTTTGTAGATTATATGTGATTGAGCCAGAATGAGAACGAGGTGCATTTGATAGTATTCCTATGGAGGATGCACTACCGTATGAGCTCTGAAAAATTCCAGTGTGTGGTCCAGTTTCTACAAAGGTCACCAGCTTGTTGTATACACCATTAAGTGAAGAACTAGTTTGAACAGCATTAGTTTTTAAATTAACAACATCTGATGTATCCATAGTCAGTTTTCCATTGTCCTTAAAACCAAGACTACTAAGATATGGTACAAGATTTACCAAGCCAGGACCGCTTGCGCTCCTACCAGATATTGAAAAGGCTTGATAAAATGTTGCTATGTTTGGACCCACATTAAATGTCCAAGAATTTTGAGATGTGGGGTCTATGCTCAGCTCTATATCATGTATAGTTGCAAAAACATCAGAACCAGTCGGATATTCGGTACGATCAAGGCTTAATGAGATGTTTGGAATATCAGAATAATCAAGATCTACACTTTGAGTACCAGTTGATCGATTATATTCTATATGTACGGTATTGCTAAATGTAAAAAGTTGTATAACAGGCCACACGTTTTGGTTTATTCCTATTTGGCCAATTGGAACTTTAGAATTAGTATTCAGAGACGGGACATTTCTAATTACATTATTTTGGCTTGATGGCGTAGTAGGTGTGCCACTACAGGAATTAAAGCCTGCAGTACCCTGAGTGGTTCCTGACAACCCGGCAGAATCAGGAATTGCTACACCGTCAGTCTGAGAAACATCCATTCCAAGAACTGTAGAGGGAGTAGAACCAGAACAGAATACCCCAAAGTCAACACTTTGTCCTGGGGAACCAGATAACGCTACCTGATCAGCTTGTTTTGCCTTGTCAGTATTGGCAAAAAAAGCATACCAATTACCATCGGAACCTTGTGCCATCTGCAGAGATCTTCCCTCTACTGTAACATTTGGTTGCCCCAATGCTTGATCTAATTGAGTATTATCTTCGCGTACGATGACCTCTACAACCATAGACCCATAGAAATGGTTATCAAACAAGCTATTTTCTGCGGAAACAAAAAGATTTGGATGATCTGAATATGCTTTTGCGTTAGGCAAGTACAAAGGCGGCATAATTAATGAAAGAGACAGCAAAAGAACTAACCAGATTTTGTACAACTATACAAAGTAAGAAGATGTATAAGATAATGTTGTCGAATAATTCATCTGCATTATTACTGAATCATCATTCTTATGCCAAGTTTTAACTAGGGTTTGAGGAAAATGCAAAGTGTGGTAAAATCAAAATTCATTATAATATCAAGTGGAATATTGATATTGATAGGTATTGCAATAACAGCATATCAATCTCAAATTACTTCAGAGAATCTTGTAAATGAACAAAATATGCTTTCTGTAGGATCACAAATGATCGTTACAAAGCATATGAATCAGAATGACAATCAAAAAGGAGTATATTCTGTACAGGTAACTGATTTTAAAAATGATGATAAAGTAAAAACAACATTATTAGATCCCAGAGGTTCTGCTTTGATAACAAGATCAATAACAAAAAGTCCTGTTCAGGAAATGTTCGATGTCACTTTAACTGGAAATTATACACTACAAATAGAAAATCAAGGTCAGAGACAGATGCAAGTACTTGGGATAATTGGATATTATCCAAAAGGAATAGAATTTTTAGATATATCAGGATTCATTGTACTCATAATAGGTCTGAGTGGACTTGCAGTAGGCATGATGTATCTTATAAAAAATCGCGTTAGAACCTAAAGATCAGTTGAGAAACTGATCAAGCTCAGTAAGCCCGTCAATTACGTTTTTGAAATTATCATCATTTTCCATAATTTTATTTAGTTTGGCCATGTCAACTTGGAGAAATTCTTTTCCATCATTTTGTCGTACCAAGACAAAATTGTGTTGTATTAAATATGAGAGCCTATTTTTTATCTGATTTACAGATAGTTGTAGTTTGTCTGCAATATAGATAGTATTTTTTTCCCCTTCTTCTAATTCTGCAAGAATTGATGATACATCTTGGTCTATTAGAATTTCCATCATTTTTTGTCTATCAAAATCTTCGCTCAAATTAATCATCTAGTCCTAGAATGTATCATTTTTTTCTTGTTAGATATAAAATCACTTATCAAGACTTGATCAATTTTTTCAGGATTTATGTAGTATGCTCTACCTTTAAGATGTTTTTCAAGAGATTCAACATAACGTAACAATTCTGGTTCTTCACTTACCATTATAGTATCAATTTCAATGCCTTCTTTTCTACATTTTTTTGCTTCTTGTAATGTCATTATGTCTACAACAGGATCAACTTGTCTATATCTATAACACAGATACACAGATTCACTGTTCATCTCCAAGCTAAGATCTTTTTCATTTTTTATCTTGGACAGAGTCATTGCATCTGGTTTGTAGAAATTAGAATACGGTTTATCATTTAATATCTTATTTTTTTGTGATTCATCATCTATGAAACATGCGCTTGGCTGACCATCCGTTATCATAACGATTCTCTTATTTTGTGAACCGTCTTTCTTTAGAATTTTTAGTGCTAGCCTCAATGCAGCTTGATAATTAGTATAATGAAGAAAATTATCATTTGCGTCAAATGTTTTCAAATATGGTATATCATACGGATTGATTTTAGATGCTAACGAACCAAAACCTATAATGTAGATGGAATCGTTTGAGAAAAATTTTTTGTTCAATACATATAATGCCCATAATGCTTTTTTTGCAGCTTCTATTCTGGTTCCTCCACTAGAACCTATAGAATATTTCATGGTAGAGCTAAGATCTATGCAATAAACTATAGCAATTTTTACTTCGTCCTTTGTTTCAAATTTTGCAAAATCATCAAGTTCTATTTTGAGTGGAAATGTAATTAGTTCATCTTTATCTTTTTTCCTTTGAACTGCATTAAGTATAGTTGATGGTATATCAATATGTTTAATGTCATCGTCAATCTCAAGTTTTCTACTTGTATCAAGAATAGTATCACTTGATCCAGTGTGTTTGGTTTCATGTGAACCATACACACTCTTATCAACCACTTTGATTGCATCTTCAAGAATTTTTTGTCCAATTTCAAAAAATGCTTTTTTTGTTAACCATTTTTTATCATCTTTGAGATATCCAAGTTTTTGTAGATGTTTTGTAATTGGCTCATCATCACCATAGTGTTGAATATTTTGTTGATCATTATATTCAGACGGATTTTCTTGAGAATTCTTCATTGCGTTATCAAGCATATTTTGTAGATCATTCATGGATGGCATTTTTTCTTTCAGAGTTTGTGTTGTAATAATTTTTAGAGCTTGTTTGAGTTGTTCAGTTGACACATCAGAAGAAGAACTTGTATTATCATTATTGTCATTTGAAAAATAGACAAATCTAATATTTTTAGTTGGCAGAAAATGTACCATCTTTTCTATCCAGAATTTTCGGTTCAACCCAACAGAGGCCATCAAGAATTAGTTCTACTATGCTGGCTTTGAATTCATTTGTTGCCTTCTCAGATATCATTAACGAATCATTTGGAATTCCATATCGTGTGATTTCTTTAACAAACATTTCTTGGTCAGAGACAATCTTTTGATACACATCATTAACTAGGTGTAGAAGTGAATTGAAATCTCGCAATTGTATGTCATAAGATACATGCGAACTATTAGAACCCAGAATTGTTTGAGATACCTGGAAGGATTTACCTGAAAATTCTTGTTTTATACTGTCAAATACAGCTTGATCAATATTTTTCAAGTATTCTTTAGATGTGTCTTTTATAGAGTCGGATATGAGAGTTTGTAGAATCTTATATCGATTTGCAGATGTATCATCAAGCTCAGCAAGTTCAAATTTTACAGACTGAGCAATCGAAAATATATCACATGGTCTAGGTACCGCCAAAATATTATGAATAATAGATCTGGTTCTTTCTGCTTCACCCACAAGTAGTTCTAAAGAGTGTATTCCCATTCGTACGCTCACTCCTTTATCTTGGTTTATTTCATTACTTGAGCGAGCTGCTTGTACAATTCTTGTGAGAATCTTTAGCATAAATATGGGAATGAATGATTTTGGAATTTTTGCTTCTTGTATTATGATTATCATCTCTTCTTGAAGAGATCGTGGATAATGAGTTTGAATATGGCTTTTCAGTCTATCGTATAATGGTTCAATTATTTTCCCAGAATGAGTATAATCAATAGGATTTGCAGTTGCAAAAAATATTGTTTTTGGCTCAAATATGACAGGATAAGCACCTGTGGTAAATCTACCCTCTTGTAGTACCGATAGTAGAGCTACTTGCTTTCTAGTATCAAGAACTGGTAATTCATCAATACAGAATAAACCATGTTTTGCTTGCATCAGTTGACCTGGAAAATATGATTCAATTTCATACATCTCAGTACCTTTTTTTGTCACTCGAATTGCATCTATTTGACCAACTAGATCTTTCACAGATATATCAGGTGTTGCCAATACATACTTGAATCTGTGTAAGCCATCAACCCATTCTATAGGAGTATCAAGTTTATTATTACGAATTTTTTCCATACTGTCACCATCCACATAAAATTGCGGAGTGGACATGCGATTTTCTTTATCCTCTAATAGAGATATCAGATTATCAGCAGGAAGATCCATCGGACAATCATTTGTTATACTACCTTTTATGATAGGCATTGGAGAAAGCAAAGCGGCAGCAATGGTTTGTGCTAACCTTGTCTTTGCTTGACCTATCTGACCAACTAGAATCATATCATGACATGATAGTATTGCTCTATCTAAAGCAGGAACAACGTCATCGTCAAAACCAATGATTCCAGGATATATCATACTCTTTGATCTCATTTTTACAATTAGGTTTCTACGAAGTTGTTCTTTGGCACCAACTATTTTGTAATTAATTTCTAAAAGATCCCGTAGTGTTTTAATTTCAGAATAATCTTCAGGAACACCAGCCATGATTTCAGTATATTTTGGTTGGTCAGAATAACTCCTGTTAACAAAAATTTCAAATTCCGAGGGCATTAAGATAAATACTCTCTAAATACGATTTAAAGTATTATTATTTTAGCATGGTTTTTATCGGGGATACAGGGGATTTTTTAATACTTGTCAGCACAGGAGTTTAGACACATAGTTAGAATTGCGGGAAAAGACATACCTGGTACTAAGAAGACCATCATAGGAGTAGGTCAAGTAAAAGGAATAGGATATAATTTTGCAAAATCACTTTTAGAAGTACTAAAGATTAATCCAAATAGCAACGTAGGTTTTCTCACAGAATCACAAGTAGAAGAGATAGAAAAAGCTATGAGAGATCCAGCATCTGTTAACATACCGTCGTGGTTTCTAAACAGGCGAAAAGACATGGATACTGGTAATGATTTTCATCTCATAACTTCAGATATTGACTTTAATGTTAGAAATGACATTGAACGAGAAAAGGGCATGAATAGCTGGAGAGGATTTAGACACACATATGGCTTAAAAGTTAGAGGACAGAGTACTCGCACCACGGGTAGAAAAGGCGGTGCAGTAGGAGTCAAGAAAGGAGGAAAAGTTTTACCAGCTGGAGCACCTGGGGCTCCAGCTGAAGGTGCCGCAGCAGCTCCTGCAGCGGCAACAGCTCCAAAAGCTGGTGCAGCGGCAGCAGCTCCTGCAGCGGCAAAACCAGCAGCTGCGGAGAAGAAAAAGTAGGTATAGCAAATGGGAGATCATCCAAAGAACTCACGCAAAATGTGGAGAAAACCAAAACGTCCACTTAACTATGATTTACTAAGTGAAGAGTTACATGTTTTAGGTACTTTTGGGCTCAAGAACAAGAGAGAGTTATGGAAAGCGCATACAGAGCTTTCTAGAATAAGAAATCAAGCAAGATCACTCTTAGCATTAACACAAGACGTAAGAAGTAAAAAAGAGCCAGTACTGATGAAATCACTAGCAAGAGTGGGATTAGTTAAAGAAAATTCTACGTTAGACGATGTATTGAATCTCAAGGTAACTGACTTTTTATCAAGACGATTGCAAACTTTCATTCAGAAAAAAGAGTCAATCAAGAGCCCATATCTAGCAAGACAAATAGTTGTACATGGTCATGTAATGATTGGAGACAGAGTGGTTACAATTCCATCATATACAGTAAAAGTCGAAGAAGAAGATCAAATTCACCTATCAGCAGGATTAGACTTGAACAAAACAAAACAACAAGTTCAAGAAGCAAAAACTGAACAATCATCTGAATAAAAGTACAACAATTGTTATTTAGCAATAAAATGTATAATATATCGACATGTGTTCAATTATAGGATATCTAGGCATTAGTTCCGCTGCACCCATAATTGTCAAGGGTTTAAAGAGAATGGAATACAGAGGTTATGATAGTGTAGGAGTAGCAACTTTTTCCGAACACCAGATCAGTGTAAGAAAAGGAGTAGGAAAGGTTCTAGAAGTAAACAAGACTGTAAAATTAGATGAATTGTCTGGTACTATAGGAATAGGCCATACAAGATGGGCCACTCACGGGATGGTGACTGATACAAACGCACATCCTCATCCGTCAAGTTCAGGAGAAGTAGCTATAGTACATAACGGAATAATTGAAAATCATGAAGAATTAAAAAAAGAGCTTCAAGGAAGAGGGTATACATTCAAAAGTCAAACAGACAGCGAAGTAATAGCAAATCTTCTCCAATATAATTATGATAAGACTAGAGAAATTAAAAAATCAGTTATAGATACAGTATCAGAACTAAAAGGAACTTATGCATTTGTAGCAGTATTTCAAGATGGAACGTTAGCAGCAGCTAGACTTCATGAGCCGTTAATAGTAGGAATAGGTAAAGACGGATATTTTATTTCAAGTGATGTATTAGGATTTGTAGAATATACAGATGAGGTAATTTATCTAGACAACAAAGAGTTTGTAATTATAGATGGAAAAGGATTAAAGATCTTTGATTTTAATGCAAATCCAGTACAACACCAGATAACAAAAGTATCAAAGGAGTTTGCTGATGCATACAAGGGAGAGTATGCACACTATACTCTAAAAGAGATTGCAGAACAACCGTTGACAGTATTGAATGCAGGAAATAACACTAAACTTGAAATCGACTTGGCATCTGACTTGATAAAGCATGCAAGAAATGTGTACATTACTGGAAGCGGGACAAGTTACAATGCAGCGTTAATTGCAAAATTTCTTTTTTCAAAATATGCGAAAATAAAGATAGATCCGGTTATTTCTAGTGAAGCACAGTTTTCCCCAGATTTATTTGAAGAAAAATCAATTTTAATTGCCATATCTCAGAGTGGAGAAAGTGCAGACGTATTAGAAACCGTAAATATAGCAAAAAAAACAGGGTCTAAAATCATATCAATCGTAAATATAATGACATCATCACTAGTTCACCAATCATCTATTTCAATGGGAATCAATTGTGGTCCCGAAATAGGGGTAGCCGCTACCAAGAGTTTCACATCACAACTTGCAGTAATATACAAAATAGTAGACAAAATATGTAGCGGATGTATAGGATTAGATTTTACAAAAGCATCAGAGGCAATAAAGAAAATCACTTCTAATGATTCAAAAATCAGAGATCTTGCAAAAAGATTGAAGGACGTATCAGATATTTACGTACTAGGAAGAGGCATACATTATCCAATTGCTTTAGAAGGATCATTAAAACTAAAAGAGCTCACATACATACATGCAGAAGGTCTTCCAGGAGGAGAGTTAAAACACGGCCCATTGGCATTGATGGATACAAACTCTTATGTGCTGATCATAAATCCCAATGATTCAACATATAATGATACATTAACATCAGCTAGAGAAATCAAAGCTAGAGGAGCAAAGGTAATAGGAATCTCAGATAAACCAAGTGATGTGTATGATTATTGGATAGACATTCCCAGTATCGATGAATCATTATATCCGCTTGTAGAGATAATACCAATACAGCTTCTTGCATATCATTCTGCAATAGACAGAGACTTTGATCCTGACTATCCGAGAAATTTGGCAAAATCGGTAACAGTCAAGTAATTTTCAAATATTCTTTTTCAGTTAGATCTAAAAGATTTGTAGCGTTGATACCAGTTTTTAGCATACAACCAATAGATGCACCTCCAGCACCAGCACCCTCTTTAACAAATCCTTCAGCGTATGAGTTTAATCCCGGAATTTTGGATTCCGCGAGTTTAAGTTTTGCAACTAGAATTGGGATATCAAGTATATTTGATATGGTCTCTACCAGACTGGCAGATTTATCTTCTACAACATACGAGGTAGTGCCAATTGCAGTATTTTTCCCCTCAAATCCAATGTTTTTTGCAAAGGCAAGTACTGCAGCCATTTGTGTGCCACCAGCTAGTATTACCCTAGATATTTCAGAAGCAGTACTAAGAATACCTGCAATAGTTGGAATCATCGGATCGCCCAATTGTGATATGATTTCAAATGGATCCTTTGAATGCAATCTCTTTAATGCGTCTTTAACAGTTTGATTTTTTAGATCCACGGGATTTTGCGGCATACTACTACTAACTAGTCCTGCAACATCAAATCCTGTAAGAACTCCTAATGCAGTAGTAGTACCACCAGGTATACTTTCACCAACTATAACACAATCAGTTGAAGCTCCAAGAAATCGTCCAATTATCCTGCCATATTCTACAGCTTTGCCAACTTCATCAAGACTAAGAGCTGTTTCTTTTCCAATATTTTTCCCATAACTTAGGTTCATATCTATGAAAGGAAGTTTTGGAGATATTTTGCTACCAGCATTTATGATAACGCTGGGGATACTTGCCGCTTCCAGTGCAGTCTTTGTTAATAATGCAGGAGTTGGTTTCCCATCAGGAGTCATTGGAATTACAGATATGCTTCTACAATATCCATAGTGAATAAATTCTGCATCTGCAGGTCCTGTGAATTTTATAAGATCAGGATGTTCTCCAGCGATAGTTATTCCAGGTATTTCAGATGTTTCAGTGTATGATATTACCAGAGAGAAAATGAATTTTTTTTGCTCAATTTGTTTTATGAATTCATAGCCTTCTTTCTTGTTACCAAGTATCTCGATGTCTTGTAGCAATTAATCACTGCCCATAAAATCTAGAAATTCAGATTCGGTTCTTGGTTGTAATACAAAATTTGTCTTTTTTTCTTTACCTATGCTAGAATATGGCAAATTTCCATAGTCATGTCCTGGATACAATACCAAATTATCATCTAGTTTGTAAACGATGTCAAATAGGCTGTGGTATAATTCCTTTCCACTTCCTCCAGGCAAGTCAATTCTTCCACAATTTCCTACAAAAAGAGTATCACCGGAAAAAATTTTCCCATCGCCAACTAGGCAAATACTATCTTTTGAATGTCCAGGAGTATGTATCACAGCAAGTTCAGATTTACCAAACATTATTTTATCACCATTTGACACATGAATATCATTTTTCAGAGTAGACGACTCATGTTGTATGATTTTAGATTTAGTGTATTTTACCATAGCATCATTTCCTATAGTATGATCAAAATGATGATGTGTGTTTATTACATATTTGATTTTGAGATCATTTTTCTCAATAGTTTCTATCACTAGATCTAGATCCCAGGATGGATCAATTATAACCGATTCTTTTGTTTCCTCATCTTCAACAATGTAAGTAAAATTCTGCATATTGCCTACTTGAAGTTGATATACTTTCAGAATAACACACCAATCTCTGCCTCAGGAGGAATGCCTATCTTTTCAACTATTATTTTGCCACACATACTCAGACCGTGAGGCATTCCAATTTTCATTTTATGAAAAGTTATGGTAAGATCAGCCTTTACACATTTGTCATTTACCATTCCAGTATCAGGATCAAGACCTGATGGTACATCAACAGATAATTTGAAAACATTAGATTGGTTTATCACGTCTATTGCTGATGAATATGGTTCTCGAATTTTGCCAGATATTCCTGTACCCAATATTCCATCCACTATTATGTCTGAATCAAGTGAAATTTTAGTGGGATCAGATGTAAGAATAAGATTTACAGATTTCATTTTCTCCAGAATCTTCCAATTAGAACGTGCTTCTTCTGTTTTTATCTTGTCGGGATTACCTAAGAGCACTACAGTTGGTTTGTTTCCATAGGCTGCCAAGTGTCTAGCTACAACAAAAGCATCTCCTCCATTATTTCCTAATCCAGCAAAGACAGTTACCTTGATAGCAGTCAGATCAGGATGACGTTCAACAATATGTCTTGCAGTTATGGCACCAGCATTTTCCATCATCAGTTTTCTAAAGAAACCCATTTGATGCCCATTTTCTTCAATTTGCATCATTTGTTTTACGGTAATTTCCATAACAATGCTAATAATATGTCAAATAAGGGCTTTACCAAAATATGTTCCAGCCAATAACATCACCTCAGAAAGATATTACCGGTTTTTCAAATATCGTAAGCATCATTAGAATTGAACGTAAATTTCAGACTATGCAATACAACAAGAATCTCAGTTATTGAATATGAAATTCAAGCATGAGTGATTTTGAGTCATTTAGAAATTATCACATTCAAATTAATTTTGAAAAACGAGTGCGGGAGAAGGGATTTGAACCCTCGAAATCCTAAGATACTAGCCCCTCAAGCTAGCGCCTTTGACCAGGCTGGGCGACTCCCGCAATTGGTTTTACCCATGTATGGTTTTTATAAGCCTTGATTACTTTTTGTGACTGTGTTAATTCCTGTCAGGTGTTTTACTTGTGGAAATTTGATTGCGGATAAATTCAAGGAATATCAAAATCGCGTCAAGAGCGGTGAGGATCCAGGAAAAGTTTTGGATTCTTTTGGTTTTAAGAGATATTGCTGTAGATCAATGATTTTAACATCTGTTGAAACAATCCATCAAGTAATCCCATTTTATGAAGCCATCAGAAGAAGAGAACAAGAAGTAAGATCTGAATTAGAGTAGAATGCCACAGATTACCTCAATAAAGGGCAGAATATTATACAACAGTAGAGGAAGTAAGACAATAGAAGTCGATGTAATATCTGACAAAAAACATCTTGGAAGGGTTTGTGCTCCATCAGGTGCAAGTGTGGGTAAACACGAGGCACAAAGCTTTCCTCAAAACAAACCAGAAAAAAGCATCGATGTTTTAAAAAAAAATACAAAGAAATTCATAGGAATTGATTCGTCAGATCTGAAAGCAATTCATAAGACTCTTCTAGAGATTGATCAAACCACCAATTATTCAAAGATAGGCGGCTCACTTGCATTTGCATTAACTATTGCATCAATAGAATCTGCTTCAAGAGCATTAGAAACACCAATGTTCAAATTGCTATCAAATGATTCAACTTTTAGATATCCATTTCCTCTTGGAAATATTTTGGGCGGAGGAGCACATGCAGGACCAGGCACACCAGACATTCAAGAGATATTGGTCTGCGCTATCGGTTCTAGAACTATTAGTGACGCGATAGAAACTAATTTGTTGGTACATAAGGAGGTAGGAAAAATCCTTGCAAAAAAGGATCCAAGTTTTACAAATGGAAGAGGAGATGAGGGAGGATGGGCTCCAAAATTGAAAAATGATGAAGCGCTAGAAATATCAGCACAAGCTTGTGAACAATTAGGTTTTACATTAGGAAAAGAAGTTTCACTTGGAGTAGACTTTGCTTCATCAACTCAATGGAATGAAAAGAAGAAAAAATATGTATACGACAGGGCGGGATTTGAAAATACACCAGAAGAACAAATTGAATTTGCTGCAGACATAATAAAAAAATACAAACTTGTCTATGCTGAAGATGCTGTTCATGAAGAGGCATTCAATGACATGGCAGTTTTAACCAAAAGATTTCCACGTGTTCTCATAACTGGAGATGATCTACTAGTAACAAATACTGGAATTCTTAAAAAAGCAATAAAAATCAAGGCCTGTAGTGGTGCAATACTGAAAGTAAATCAGGCTGGGAGCCTGTATGATGCATTAGAGTTTGCCAAAGAAGCAAATGCTAAAAATGTAAAACTGATAACATCACATAGATCTGGCGAATCTGCAGATTCACACATATCTCACATAGGACTTGCTACCAAGTCAAAGATGCTCAAGGTAGGAGTAATAGGCGGCGAGAGAATAGCTAAACTTAACGAACTAGTACGACTTTCAGAGTATGATTTAATACGTGGAATGGCCGAGATTTAAAAACACAGAATGAGTAAACAAGAAGATTTTGAACACATGGAGAAATATGTGTTATCTACTGGAATAAGAGTAGGAACACAAGTTAAAACAAAATTCATGACTCCATTTGTTACCAAGGCGACAAATGAAGGACTTTACATTATCGATAGTAAAAAAACATTATCAAGGATTCAGACAGCTGCAAAATTCATCACTAGAGCTGATATTACAAAAGTACTAGTTTGTTCTGGTAGAGAATATGCTAGTACTCCTGTTGAAAAATTCTGTGAGGTTACAGGTACAACTCCTATGCTTGGCAGGTTCATGCCAGGAACTTTGACAAATCCATCATTACCATACTATAGAGAACCAGAATTAGTTTTTGTATCAGATCCACAAGTAGATGAACAGGCAGTAGTAGAAGCAACCAATGCAGGCATTCCAGTTATAGGAATTTCTAATACAGATAATGTTACATCAAAAATTGATCTTGTAATACCAGCAAACAACAGAGGAAGAAAGTCATTAGCTGCAATATACTGGCTTTTGGCAAGAGAGATACTTATGCAAAAAGGCAAAATAAAAAATGCAGAATCTATGAAATATCAAATAGATGACTTTGAAACAAAGATAACAGAAGAAGAATTAGAAGAAGAAACTGAAAGAATGCCTCCCCAGAGAATGAGAGCTTCGAGGCAATAACACAATGCAGGTGAGGACACCTGCTGTTGCAGGCATGTTCTACCCAGAAACAAAACAAGAGTTAGAGAAAACTATACAAAATTGTTTTTTGAACAAGTATGGGCCAGGAATGTTACCCCCTTTGCATCAAGAGAAAAAAATTTTTGGAATCATATGTCCTCATGCTGCATATCAGTACTCTGGTCCAATAGCAGCAAATTCATACTATGAGATATCATCACAAAGACCTGATCTGGTGATACTTGTAGGACCAAATCATTGGGGAATAGGACAAGACATTGCATCTATGAAAGAATGTACATGGAAAACTCCAATAGGAGATGTTGATGTGGATACTGAAGCTGCAATAGAAATCAACAAGATTTCAAAATTTGTCAAATTAGATTTTTTTTCGCATACGAGGGATCACTGTTTAGAGGTACAGATTCCAATGCTTCAACATACATTTCGACATAAATTCAAGATTTTACCAGTGATTCTAACAGATCAGAGTATTAAGACTGCAATAGAACTTGGCAAGAGCATAGCAAGAATTGCGAAGAACAGGAAAACAATAGTGATTGGTTCTTCAGATTTTACACATTATGAACCAAATGATTTTGCATACAAGCAAGACAAAGCATTGATAGACACAATAGTGGATTTAGATATAAACAAATTTTATAATACGTTGCAGGAAAAACAAATTAGTGCGTGTGGTTATGGAGCGATTGCATCTACCATGATAGCTTGCAAGGAACTTGGAGCAACAAATGGGACATTGATCAAATATGCTACTAGCGGAGACATATCAGGAGATAAGAGCTCAGTGGTCGGATATGCGTCGATAGTTTTTTCATGAAATCTATAGCGTCCGCACCTGGAAAGATCATTTTGTTTGGTGAACATTTCGTAGTCTATGGTATCAAGGCGGTACTATGTTCCATAGATAAAAGAATAACAGCAACCTCACAATTTGTGGATGAAAAAGTAATCAGAATAAAATCATCTCTAGGGGAATCAAGTATTGATCTTTATGAATTGCATAATTCGGATAACATATCACAAAAATTCATGAGGCCTTTTTTTTACATAGTACAGAAAGCAATGAAGGGAAGAAATACAGATAGAGGCATAGAAATAATTTTAGAATCACAAATACCTGCAGGAGTAGGTCTGGGTTCATCATCTGCAGCATGTGTGGCAGTTACAGCCTCAGTCAATGGATTGTTTAATAGACTGACAAAAGACGAAGTATTGAAAACTGCAATAGAAGCAGAACGAGTCATTTTTAAACAAAATTCTGGAGCAGATTCAACAATATCCACATTTGGCGGATTAGCCTCATATGACCTAAAGAATGGATTTTGTAACATACCATCAGAAAATAATTGGAGTTTTATAATATCAAATTCTGGAGAGATTCACAATACTCACGAGATTGTACAACAAGTCAAGAATTTTAAAGAAAAAAACGAGATGCTATTCAACGATTTATGTAAACAAGAAGAAGATATTGTCAACAGCGCAATTAAATCATTGAAAGAAAGCAACATCAATGAACTTGGTTTACTAATGTCAAAGAATCATGAGTTGCTAAAAAAAATAAGAGTTTCCACAGAGAAAATAGATTTGTTGATCAATAAAGCAAAATTAACATCCTATGGATCAAAGATAACGGGAGCAGGAGGAGGAGGATGCATAATCTCTCTTGTTGATGATCATAACAATAAAAACACTATGAATACACTAGAAAAAAATGCAGACTCTTTTATGGCAAAGATAGACTATTCAGGGTTAAGATATGAATAATGCTAAATCAGGCATATAATTTCAGAGAGATACTTTTTAAAACCGTTTATAGCATTGATAAAAATCATGATTCTAATCAAGCTTGGAGGTTCAATAATCACAAATAAAGAAAAACCATTAACACCTAATAGAAACTCAATAAGAAAAATTGCATCAAGTCTCAAGAATGTAAAAGAACCACTTGTAATAGTGCACGGAGGAGGATCGTTTGGACATTATTGGTCAGTCAAGTATGATATGCATACAAAACCGCAAAGACATAAAGCAAAAGGAGTTTCTCTTGTTAAGAATTCGATGGTAGAGCTTAACAGTATTGTATTAAAATCATTTGTAGAATCGGGTTTAAATCCATATTGTCTTCCCCCGAGTGATTTTATGATTGGCAACAAACCGCTAACATTAAAAGTCAAAGAGATTCCCAAGATTGCAAAGACAGGATTGATCCCAATCTCATATGGAGATGCAATGTGGTTTGGGAAAAACAAGTTTTACATCTTATCAGGAGATAAAATAATAGGAATTCTTTCCAAACTATTGCGCCCACGTCTTGTAGTTTTTGTGACTAACGTGGATGGAGTATACACAGACATGAAAAGCAAGAGACTTCTAAACGAGATCACGGGGGAAAAACCAGTAACTTCAGAGGTTTCAATGGATGTAACGGGAGGAATGTCTCGTAAAATAAAAGAAGCATTTTCCATATCAAAGACGGGAATCGATGTTTTCTTTGTAAATGGCAATTTTCCAAAGAGAATAACAAATGCCATAAATGGCAAGAGTTTTGAGGGGACTATATTTAGGGGATAATATGGAATATCTTATTCTTGTAGACAATAATGACAAACAGATAGGAACTGATGAGAAAGTAAAATGTCATTTACCAAACGGAAAACTGCATCGTGCTTTTACTATATTTCTGTTCAATCAAGAAGGAAAACTTTTGCTTACACAAAGGAGCATGAGTAAGATGTTGTGGCCAGGAGATTGGGACGGAACCGTAGCTAGTCACCCAAGACAATCAGAGAATTATGTTTCCTCTGCAGAAAGAAGACTGCCAGAGGAATTAGGAATAACATGCAAACTAGAATATCTTTACAAATTTGAATATCATGTGCCATACAAAAACATAGGATCAGAAAATGAGATTTGTGGAACTTTAATAGGGATATTAGATGATCCGTCAAAGATAAAACTCGTAAAAGATGAAATTTCAGATATCAGATGGGTTACTCTAGAACAAGTATTATCAGAGATTAAGAAATCGCCTCAGATTTTTTGTCCTTGGATGTTAGTTGCATTGTACTTCTTGTCAGAATCAAATTCCGATACAAGTGACAAACATAAGAAAATTCTTAAAATGTGGACTAGTAATGAACTAAAAAGTAGTCTAGAAGAGCCACTAAAGTTTCATTTTCCTAATCATCAGTGGGAGATTAAAAAAGAATGAAGAATGAGAATCTTGCAAAAACAGTATCCACCATAGACTCATTTCTTTTATCTAGACTTGTAGGAGAGCCAAAGGATCTATACCATGCAGCAAGTTACCTAATAGATCACGGAGGAAAAAGACTTAGACCATATATGGTCATAAAGAGCTGTCAGATTTTAGGAGGAACTGTAAAACAGGCAATACCTGCAGCTGCTGCAGTTGAGATGGTACATAATTTTACACTTGTTCACGACGATATCATGGATAATGATGAGATGAGACATGGTGTACCTACAGTTCATATGAAGTTTGGAATCCCAATAGGAATTCTTGCAGGAGATTTGTTGTTTTCAAGGGCATTTGAAACTGTAGCAAATCCCTATCTTCTTAAAGGAGGAGAGGTAGGTTTGAATTTAGTTACTACATTAGCAAAGGCATGTACTGATGTATGTGAAGGCCAGGCACTTGATATCAGTATGGCAAAATCAAATAGAATACCAAGTGAAGATCAATACATAAAAATGATTGAGAAAAAAACATCATCATTATTTGTTGCATCTTGTGCAATGGGAGCAATATCAGCAAAGAAAAGCATTACAGATGTGACAAGATTATCCACATTTGGTAGAAACTTGGGAATTGCTTTTCAGATAATTGATGACCTAATTGGAGTAATAGGAGATCCCAAGATTACAAAGAAACCAGTAGGAAATGATATCAGAGAAGGGAAAAAGTCACTTCCAATTTTAATGGCAATTAAAAAAGCAAACAAACAAGAGAAAAAGATCATTCTTAATGCATTTGGAAATTCCTCTGTTTCAAAAAGTGAGGTCGAAAAAGCTGTTTCTACAATTTCTGCATTAGGAATAGAGAATACGATAAAACAAAAAGCAATGTCACATTCTAATGCTGCCAAAAAATCAATATCAAGATATGAAGGACCAGCAAAAAATGAATTACTCTCTTTGCTTGATTTTGTGGTAGAGAGGAGTCTTTAATTGGATGATGACTTGAAAAGAGTGATTCGTGGAATTGCTCTTCTCAATGCATCCGAACATGGAGGCAAGACTAGAAATGATTCAGTAATTCCAAAAGTGATAGGAAGTAATCAGGAACTTCGTTCCAGAATCAAAGAGATAATCCCTTTCATTTCAGAGATTGTTGAAGAGGTTAACAAATTATCGGTAGAAGTACAAAAAGAAGAACTCAAGAGAAATCATGCAGAACTTTTGATAATAAAACCAAAGCAAGAAAGAATTGGGCTTCCACCTCTTGAAGGAGCAGAGCAAGGTAAGGTAATCACACGTTTTCCACCAGAGCCTAACGGATATCCGCACATAGGTCATGCAAAAGCATCCATTATTGATGAAGAATATGCAAAGATGTATGGCGGAAAACTCATTCTAAGATTTGATGATACAAATCCAGAGAAGGAACGCTTAGAATATTATGCAGCAATAAAAGTAGGTCTTGATTGGCTTGGCGTCAAATATGATACTATAAAAAATACTTCTGATGACATGGAAATCATTTACAAAAAAGCAAGAGAGCTTATTGACTCTAATAATGCATATGTTTGTACATGTGATAAGGAAACAATAAGCAGAAACAGAAGAGAGATGCAGTCATGTAAATGCAGTACAGGAAATCTTGATCAAAACATTACACGTTGGAATAAAATGTTTGATAAATTCAAGCCAGGAGAAGCCATAGTCAGATTTCGTGGAGATATGAATTCAGAAAATACAGTCATGAGAGATCCGACATTACTTAGAATAATAGATGAGTCTCACCCCATACACAAGGACAAGTACAGGGTTTGGCCAAACTATGATTTGGCAGTGTCTATTGAAGACAGTATTGATGGGATTACACATGCATTTAGAACCAAGGAATATGAATTACGAACAGAACTCTACTATACACTATTAGATAAAATGAACATGCGCAAACCAAAGATGTTAGAGTTTTCAAGATTGGAGTTTGAAGGAATGCCAGTATCTAAAAGGGTGTTAAAACCACTTGTAGAAGAAGGAAAAGTATCAGGGTTTGATGATCCAAGACTTCCAACACTAGAGGGACTGCGTAGAAGAGGTATAGTTCCAGAAGCAATTCGTAAATTTGTTCTTTCATTAGGATTTACTAAATCAGATACTATGCCACCATTTGAAACACTTGAATCATTTAATAGAAAAATAGTTGATCCAACAAGTGTAAGACTATTCATTGTCTTTGAACCAGTGAAATTAATTATCACCAACAATAACTTGGCTGAAATTGAAATTACAAATCATCCACAAAATGACATGGGTAAAAGAAAAATCTCAATAGATGGAAATTTCTACATATCAGGAAATGATGCCAAGACATTAAAGGTTGGAGATGAAATAAGATTACTAGAATTATACAACATAAAGATAACAAAGATAGGTCATGAAGTGGAAGGGGAGATTACTGGCACCGGTTACAAACCAGAAATTTCTAAAATTCAGTGGGTTTCAAGAAAAAATCCAGTAAACATAGAGATTCTGGTACCTGGCATACTCTTTACAGATGACCAATTTAACGAAAATAGTCTAGAAATCAAGCAAGCCATAACTGAACAATACTACTTAGAGTTAAATGTGGGATCAGAAATCCAGTTCGTAAGATTCGGATATTGCAGAAAAGATTCTGCAAACCAAGCGATATACACACACAAGTGAAGAAAATGAAGATTGCAAGATTGCTTAGACAAAATATGGAAACATATGCTTTTGTCAATGGGGACAAGGTTTTGACAAGAGAGAGTATGACATCTCAAACTGGGATTCCCATACCACAAAGCATTAAAGATTTCTTGTTTGACGGATGGTATGATGAGATAAAAAACAATGTGAAAAATTTACAGTATACAGAGAATTTATCAGACTACAAATTTCTTCCACCTATTCCAAATCCATCAAAAATAATTTGTTTGGCATTCAATTACAAAGATCATGCAAAAGAACAGAATTTGATTCCACCAGATGAACCAGCAATAGTGATAAAACCCAGGACAACACTCAATGGGGCAACATCAGATATCATTTGCCCATCATTTGTTTCAAAACTTGATTATGAGATTGAGCTTGCAGTGATAATTGGAAAAGATTGTAAAAACATATCAGAAAAAGAGGCAAAAGAAGCAGTTTTTGGATATATGATCTTAAATGATACTTCTGCACGAGATATACAAGCCAAAGATAAACAGTTTACCAGAGCAAAAGGTTTTGACACCTTTGCACCATGTGGTCCATGGATAACCTCTGCAGATGAAATACCCGAGCCTCAAAATCTGAAAATGCTAACTAAAGTAAATGGAAGTATCAGACAAAACTCATCTACATCAAACATGCATCTCAAAGTATATTCTATCGTATCATTGCTGAGCAAGGCAATGACATTAGAAAAAGGAGACATCATATCTACTGGAACACCCGCAGGAGTAATGCTCAACAAGCCAGACGCCATATTTTTGAAGGATGGAGATAAGATAGAGATGGAAATAGAAAATTTGGGTAGATTACAAAATATTGTAAAATTTGTGTAATAGAGAACAGAATTTTCCGATCTAGTGATTAAAATTATTAAGAACAAATATCAGCAATTTGAACATGGGAAAAATAATTATTGGAAAAACAAGCGAATTTACGCCAGGTAAGATGCAAAAAATAACAGTAGATGGAAAAGATGTACTTGTTGCAAACATAGATGGAGCATATTATGCAATAAATGATACATGTACTCATGCAGGAGCAAGCCTTGCAGAGGGAAGTTTAGACGGTCAGATTGTAACATGTGGATGGCACGGTGCTAAATTTGATTGTAAAACAGGCAAGCTCTCAGAGTTTCCTGTTAAGATAAAAGATTTGAATTCATACAAAGTAATAGTAGAATCGGAAAACGTCTTTGTAGAAGTATAATGCAAACTTTATAAAATAAGTTCAATTAGCATAAGCTTGAATGGTACAATGGTCGAAAAAAAGGATTCAAATTTTGATACTCTGAACACGGCCATAAACACTTTAGCTGAAATTGCATCAAATCCTTCCACTCCAAGAAACATCAAAAAGGATTTGACAGATCTTGTTGCAGAATTAAAAAAACAAGATTTTCCAGTATCAGTAAGGGCTGCAAACGCAATAAGTTTGCTTGATGACATATCACAAGATCCTAACATGCCATCATATGTAAGAGTCACATTATGGCAAGCAGTTTCTTCTCTAGAAAGAATAAGAGAATAAATTTAGCACATATTATACTTAGATAATGAAAATTGAAGAATATCTGTCATCACTTCCAAGTTCAATAATTAGCGGTGAAGATGTTGAATTAACAGACAATACCATAAGAGACATACTCAAGTTTGCAAAATTAGATGAGAATGATATTTTTTATCATTTAGGTTGTGGTACAGGCAATAGTATTACAATTGCCTTGCAAGAATTTAAAGTGAAAAAAGCAATAGGAATTGACATCAACAAAGAAAAGATATCACAGGGACAAAAACTGATTAATGAAAAACATATTGTAAATTGGTCTCTCAAAAATGAAGACATTACAGCTTCAGATATCAGCGATGCTACTGTGATACTCTTTTGGTTTACAGATGAGAAAATAATTGATACAATGATTATAAAGTTCAAAAAATTAAAACCAGGATGTAGAATAATAACTATATGGGGACCACTTGCAGGATGTATTCCAGATGAAGTAAATTTTCCCTTTATTCTGAATATCACACCATTCAAAAAAGCTGAATCTCTTAGAGAACAGATGCTTTCAATATTTGATACAGATTGTATAGATTTTGCTGTTGCATGGGAATTTGCTGACAGATATTCTAAAGCAATAAGTTCTAAAGATTCTGAAAGTGACAGATTTCTCACCATATTACAAACACTTGTGATATGGATAAATGCTAAAAATCTTGGAATTGCATGTGGTGATGAGATACCAGATCCTGTGAAGAGTTACATGGGAATTCTCAAGACATTTTTCAACATAGAAGTAGAACATCTGCTTAATCATTAAAACAATTATCAGTCATGCTTTTATTTGTAAATACTCTATAGAACACCATGATGCAAGAAAGGATAAACATTAACGTCTCAGCCATAGATTACGAAAACACTAGCAAAGCAATAATTTCAACACTTGGTAATGTAGAAAAAATGGTTCACGGCGAAAACGATTTCATAGTAACTGATTCAGAATTTGCTTTCGGGTGGCATTTCTATGTTGTATGTGTAAACAAATCACTTGTAAAAAAATTATCAGAACAAATGGGATCAGATTTTGAAAAAATAAAAGGCAAAGGACTAGAACACAAGTTTTTAACTTGGCTAAGTGACAAAGTAAGTCAAAAAAATCTCAAGGTAAAGTTAGCCATCAAAGAAGAGATGGAATCAAGTAAATTCGGCATATTTTAAGGGCAGATTTATCACAATCAACATATTAGAAGAGAGGCCCTTGAGGGGAATCGAACCCCTGTCCGGGGATCCACAGTCCCCTATACTCGCCACTGTACTACAAGGGCCACATAGAGAAAATCTTTTTCAATCCAGTATTAATCTTAACTCTAATTCAGCATCATCTATTGGTGTAACTAATCGATTTCGGTTTAATATTACTAGAAATTTATGGATTGATGATTCCTCTACCGATTATCTTTCCTTCTTTTAACATAGTCAATGCTTCTGTTGCTTGATTAAGTTTGAATCTGTTTGAAATCACTGGTTTTATTATTCCTCTACGTGCAAGTGAGACAAGCTCAATCATATCGGTCATAGAACCAGTGTATGAGCCCATAATCTTATATGCTCTTGTAGGCATTGTTACAAGATTTAGTTGTAGAGAACCACCAAATAATCCTACAAGAACAACACGTGCTCTACGTCGGAGTATTTGCATATCAGTCTCTACAGACTTGGTTGCATTTACAAAGTCTATTACTGCATCTGCGCCCAAATTACCTGTCAATTCCATTATTGCTTTTACTGGATCTTCTTTAGTAGAATTAATAGTAATATCAGCACCACTTTGTTTTGCGATTTTTAATTTATCATCATTGACATCCAATGAGATTATTCTTGCTCCACTAA
>JACXTT010002469.1_pt1 | contig 29316 bp, 33 predicted proteins | sample 9270951 | NCBI WGS metagenome assembly JACXTT01 (sample SAMN15532306, study PRJNA645909) | rock metagenome | isolation source: weathered quartz diorite | place: Puerto Rico | collected 2017-06-21 | reverse complement strand
GAATTCACCAAGATTTCGCCTGATCTTCTGGACAATGGCAATATGCGCATAGCCAAATGTTTGCTTGAGCACGTCTGCAAGATATTCAGGATGGTCGACACAGTCAACTAGTGAACAGTGGTATTTCTGAAGGAGCGAACTGCTTACTATCTCAAGCGTTGGTTCACCCATGTCATTGAGTGCATCTTCTATGGCTATAGCTAGAAGCTCCTTTCTTGATGGCATGCCTTTGTTCTCAATCATATTACATTTTATCCTCTAAATCGGAACGACAATAACTTGTACAAATATTGCTTATCAATGGCATACCCCCGCATTTTCCCAAGAATATCCAAATAGCGTACTCATAGAATCTACAAATGACTTGGAATCTGCCCAAACTGCAAAGAGATTGTGTGATGGATGAGTTGCATTTCTTAGAAATATCAATACCTCGTCTGTATCCTTAATCACATAACATTGATTTTCAGAATCATTATTTGGCATGAGTCTAATCGATTTCTTATTTGTTCCCTTTAGAAATTCAGGGAATCTTTGCGCAGGTGACACAATGATTCTAAAGTCCAGCATTGATTCGTTTAATATGTCAATTATGTCTCCATGATAGAATCTAGAGAGATCTTTTTCGCTACAAAAGATTAGAACTTCTTCTTTTGCGCGTTTTATCATTTCTTTAATCTTTATGTGTATTGATTCATTTCCTTGAATAGTTTGCATTTTTTCGCTTTTCGTTTCATTTGTTTCAACGACGTATGATGGAACCTTATCCCACAAGTCTATCAGCGCTTTCTTTTGCTGTTCCAGTGTCTCAAGTTTTTCTTTCTCCGTATTTACTAATGTTGATAGTGTTTGGTCTAATGGAAGCGCGGAATATTTCGTGGGGGAAGAAAGCTGAGCTGTGACAATTCCTCTACTTTCTAATACATTAAGAATAAAGTAAGTTTCAGTTCTTGGTAACTGTAATGCTTTAAACACTTCGGGGGCCGTTTTTGGACCATACTTTCCCAAATAGATGTATATCTTGGCTTGATTCGAAGTTAGCCCGAATTTTAGAAGTTGTTCCGTAACTTTTTGAAGGTTTTGCTTGTACTCATACAAAGCAGCTCCAGGCTTTGCATCAAACAAATTAATTTGAAGCCCCTCATCCGTGTCTTTCAAGGGTATGTATTATAAACAGGATCAATATACGGTTTATGTTTTAAAATTATAACAAAAGACCATATGGAATTCTAAAAATTTGGAATTCTTAAATGACGGTTACAATAAGAACCAATATGGGACTTTTTGGCAAAACAAAAGAAAAAGACCAAATGATAGAACAGCTCAAAGTATTATTTGATAGATTTGAATTTGCTGATCTTCTAAATCTTTGTTCCGAAGTTATTGGCAAAAAGATTGATAGTAGTGATGGCAAGGAGCGTCTTGAAAGAATTGAAATTTTAGACCTTATCTGGGAAAATTATAACAAGGGGAGTATCAATTTTTCGCAGATAAAGGACTTTGCAATTAAGCGAAGTATAGTTACTGAAGATTTTTTTGATTAAATTTACTTAATCTATTAATATTTGCTACACTTTATTAGGAAAATTATTTTTCATTTCATGCGTTCTAATTAAATCCGTTCTGATAATTTTCTAGAATCCTGCTGTTATTGGATCTGTTGGTTTGATGACTTCTCTTAGAAAAATGGTTGCGTAAGAACCTCTAGAGAGTGTGAAATTAAGATATGGTTCATTGACGGAAAAATCACTACATTGCATAATTGCTTGTCTAAATCCACCCTCGTCACTTACTTCTTGCATTTCTTTAACATAGAAGTCCTTGGGGCTTACTTGTTCTTCGCTTAAGATTTGCGAGATCTCGTGGTTAAACCTATTCTTTTTTGAATAGGAATACCCTACAAGTGGAATAGCTAATCTTTGTAGAGGATCATTTTGATATCTTCCAAGTTTGTCATCTTTATCAAAACAAACATCCTCTTCTTGAGGCCTCAATAATTCTTCGCCATACTCATATGCCTCAGAGACAGTCCGATTGAAGATATAGGATTTGAATGCCTGCACAAAAAATCTTCTTAGTGGAAGATGTATTGCTCTTAATGCTCTTTTTGCATCTCCATGTTCTATGATCTCCTGGAGTACGAGTTTCTCAATATCCATTTGTGGAGGAATTTCAGAAAGCATCCTTGAATAATTTGATTTATCCTTGAGCATTTCTCTTATCTTTTTGTTTTCTTGCAGGTCATATTCAGAAGTAGAAGAAAGAAGAACTTCTACGGCATAATCAAAATTTTTCTGTATTATTGCTTTTCCAATGAGGTGAGAAATAGGTCTTCTACTCCCAAATCTCTGATATCCATAAAAATTGAGAATGGAATGTTGATCTCTGAAATCTAAGATTTTTGCAAAATTAGCATCCTCTATTTTTATTCTAAAACTATTTCCGATCATATTTCCCTTTGTTAGAGGCTTCTTCGCAAACCCAATTTTTTCAAGGCTATACTTGTTTGTCGATATATTTCCTACCCCATTAGATGGACTCATATCACATACGTATTGTTCTGTAGTAGCGTTTGCATCCTTTAGCCCAAGTGCCTTAAGTCTCAGACCATGACTTTTGTAAATAGCTGACAATGCATGATTTGTGTCAATTCCGGATTTTCTTAATTTGTATACACAATAAGTTCCTGAACCAGATATCTTTGAGAGACTATTTTCGCGTAGTATCTCTGAAACGTAAAATTGGTCAGGCAAGGATCTTATTTTGCCACTGGCACCTTCTGTCCTTGTGCAGTATACTGAAATTCCAATTAGATTATCTAATTTAGGAACCACTTCTTATTCTATAATCACAGTAACAAATTTTGATATCGTTACATCTTGATAACGAGCGCTGACAAGTATCTTATAAGTACCTGTAAGAGCAAAGCTATCTGATGCGACGTTAATGCTCACAGATGTTGAATTACCTAATGTAATCTTCTGATCAGAAGAAGTAACTAGAAGATTGTGTAGACCAGCGTTATGTGAAGTGAGAATTTCGACTGGTGAACTCAGCTGTTCGTTCGGCGTCAGTGTTACCGTAAGAGTCTGATTTTGTCCGCGACTCAATGTGATTGAGGACGATGATGGTTCTACCTCAAGCGGTAAACTAGTTGATGTATTTACAAGACCGATGTTATTCTCAACCCATTCTGTAAACCATACATTGTTATGATCAACGGTGAAGTCTAAAACTTGCGCAACTCCACAATCTTGTATGGTACCACAGTCTGACCAATTAGGATTCTTAGAAGGAACTAAATATTCTACTAGGGATTCTTTTGATGGGTCAAACACTCCTAGTGAATTTGCGACCTGCTCGTTAAACCAAAGTCTGCCTTTATCATCAAAGTAATTCCAATAAGGTCTAGATATTGGCGTCTTAATCAAGCCTGACGAGTTACCGTATGACGATGTTGGGGGTGGAGATGTCACAAATTTCGTAAATTGCTGAGTTAGTGGTTCAAAACTACTAAAGAAACTACTGGCTGTATCTGTTATCCAAATCTTACCATTCGAGTCTACCGAGATGCCGTTGGGTGCTTGAATACCAGGAGGCAAGGCAAACTCTGTAGAATTGCCTGTATTGGGATCATATCTTACTAGAATTCCTCCTTGCTGATATATCCAAACTGTATACCATATCTTGCCGGTAGCGTCAGGAACCATAGTGCTTGTAAAGTTGTAGTTTCCTGGAGAGGCAATGTTTGTAGTCTGTAAGGCTGGGCCAGTTTGGGAGGTACCGAAAATTGCAATTTTTTTACCTGTAAAGTCATTTACAAGTATGTTATTGCCGTCTGATACGAGCATTTGTGGGAATACGTCCTTTATTCCTGCAGTCTTTGGAAAGACAAAATTCGCATAGCTTTTTAGTTGAGGATCAAATTTCCATATCAAATTATGCTGTGAATCACTGTACCAAATATTTCCGTCAGTTGCAGAATTAATTCCCCACATCATTGATTTTTCGCCTTTCTGCCATTGTGGATTTTTGAACTCTTCAAAGGTTTTCGTCGATGTATCAAACTTGGCCACATTGCCAGTATTGGATTCTGTAAACCAGACATTTCCAGAGGAATCTGTAGTGACTGCCAGTGGTTGGGTGCAAGCAGTGGGGATCTTAAATTCCGTTATGTATCTAGTTGATTTTGCCTCACCGCTCTCACAAAAAGTTGTTCGCTTGTCATCTGGATAATTGTCTGCTGGCGTTCCAGTAATTGTCAAGCCAGGTTTATTTTGATCAGTATTTTGTTTATTTCCAACAGGAAATAGGGCAGCGGTTGAGCTGGCTACCATGATTATCCCAAAGAACGCTGCCATTAAAATAAGCAGGATTTTCTTCGTCTTTTGCTTCACAAAGACGCACTGGTGTTACCTTGTTATATGTTATACGTAGTCACAAGGAAGATCCATACGTATTTTCAAAGCTTTTAATATTTTTGAGATTAATTATATGCTAATGCAAAGTTTATCCGAACGGCAAAAAGAAGAAACAGGATTTGAAACAGTTCTCATTTTACAAGGCGGTGGTTCTCTCGGTGCCTATGAATGTGGAGCATACAAAACATTATACAAACATGGTATCAAATTTGATATAGTAGCTGGAACATCAATCGGCGCTGTTAATGCAGCAATAATTGTGGGCTGCAAAAATAACCCAGTGGAAAGTTTGGAAAATTTTTGGCTTGACCTAGCTGAAAATGTTACACCTCAAGGTTTGCCTGATAACATAAGACCTTACGTCGCTTCAGCATATTCAGCTATGTGGGGAAATCCAAAGGCATTTTTACCAAGATGGTTGGTACCTGCACCAGATTATTTTTTTCCATTTTTATGGCAGTATCTTTATGATATAACTCCACTAAAAAATACGCTAAGCGAATATATTGATTTTACAAAAATAGGGAATCCTCAGAGACCTAGACTTATTATTACATCAACTGACATAGAGAATGCCAAGCCATCTACTTTTGATAGTATGTATGACTCTATAACTGCTGAACACATCCTGGCTAGTGCAGGATATCCATTCTATGGGATTTCATGGACACAAGTGAAGGGAAAATATCTCTGGGATGGTACATTGCTTAGCAATACCCCACTTCGTGAGGTCATAGATGCATCACCAAAAAAGAACAAAAAAGTCTATGCCATAAACTTGTTTCCAAACAAACAACACGAACTTCCTAAAAACATTTTTGAGGTGTGGCACCGAGCAAGGGACATAATGTATGCAGACAAGTCATCACACAACATTCGCATCTCAAAGGTAATCAATCGATATCTCACAATTATCAAGGAAATGTATGAAATTCTAAGTCAAGCCTCTCTTGACGCTGAAAAGAAGGCCAAGCTTGCAAAGATTGAACAAGAATATCACGCTCTGGCTTGTGAACGTGGAACTATAATAAATGAAATAATAAGAATTCAACGCCAGGAAGACACACATTTCCTGTTCGAAGATGCAGATTTTTCCATTACTACCATAAAGAACCTAATCAAAAAAGGCGAAACAGATGCTAAAGACGTTTTGGCTCGCATTCAATAATAAAATTGTGACCGCATGCAGTTATGGATCAGTAGTTCTTCTTTATCGACAGGGTTTTTTGCACTTCATTTATACTGCTTAGAAATTTTTGCTTGGCCTCATATTCATCTGTTACCTTTATGACAATTTCAGAGGCAGAAAACATTACGTCCTTTACTAAAATAGGTGCGCTAAGACCCAAGAGTTCACTTAGAATCTCAAATATGCTTCTGTATACTACTCCATTTTTGTATTTGAAAGTAGTATTGCCATCAGCAACCTTTGAGCCTGGATCCAGAGGAATGACAAGCTCGGAAGATGTAAATTCTGTTATGAAAGCTGTTAAGTCTTCCTTTATTTTGTTAGAAAGCCCCTCTCTTTCAGTTGTAAGCTTTTGTTTTGCACTTTCTAATTCTGATGTGGCGTCATTGTATTGCTCCCCTATCATTTTTGCAAAAGTTGATTCAGTAGAAATCTTAAGAGGGATTTCATGAATTCTATAATTTATTGTTGAAAGCTCATCTTCTACATCAGCTAATTGTTGCCTGTTTCTCTTAATTCGAGTTGCAACTTGCTCCAGATAATTAAAATCTGCCATGCCCTAGCTGAATTGATGTACTACATCCATCAGACTTTGCTTGAACTCTTCAGTTGTAAGTCCCCACTTTCCATATTCTTCCTTGTAAGCATCCCATGAACTCTCTGCCTCACTTGCAATTTCCAGAATCTTTGAACTAATCGCCTTGGTATTTACAAGGATTGTTACATTTGCCTGTTCGCTCTCTAAGATTGGAATCTTTACAAACACCATTCTAGACTCTTCAATGTGAAACCTGTCTTTTATCATATTCTTTAGAATCTCTCGTTCTTTCAAGTCAAACTCTCCTTTGATTTTGACTAGGGCACAACATGAATCCTTAGGACCTCCCTTATCGCGAATATCGTTTTCATCGATATCGAATAATATGGAATCTTCTCTTTTGTGAATATGTTCGACTATTGCCTCCATTGTATTTGCCTTGCCTCCCGGAATCAAATCACTTCCCCACGGTCTGTCTTCTGGAATGATTGGAATTACCCAAGGTATAGCAAATCGTGGCCTCTTAGTTGCAAGCCATGTTCGATAGTTTGACATGTCCCACTCCGTCTCTCGTGCAAATGAGGCAATGAACATGGAAATTGCATTTGCGGCAATCAAGTTCATGCCCCGATAGTCCTTCCAGCCAATTTCGTGTTCTTTTGGAAGATCATCAATTATCGACTGTAGTTTATCTAATCTTTTTTCATGTTTGTGTGCCAACTCTCTGAGAGTCTTGTTAGAGAATAGGATTGAACAATCACTATACTTTATTTGGTGTTCAAGATTCATTACAATATTAATTGCAGCGGCTTCCAAAATTACGGGGTCCCAACCAAATTCTGGTAATAATCCAAATGATGCTATTGTTGCGTGTTCTTTCGTGTCCTTTTTGATGTATTGCATAAACGCACTTGCAAACGAGCTTCCAGTTCCACCTCCCATGGCAAACGGTATGGTGAATCCTCTGACTGGTTCAGGTGAAAGACCCGCTAGTTGTTTTTGCATATCAAACTTTGCGCTGACTTCTTTCATGAATCTAGTGCGACCCTCTGCCCAATTTCTTGCAGCTCCACCAGCTCCATGAATTACATGTTTGTCTCTCAGTGCAAAAAGATCTGGATATGATTGCAATATGAGATTTGCAGCTCTTGGGTCTAGGTCTACTAACAATGCTCTCGGTATAAGCGGAATTTCACTGCCACCGTAAGAATTTGGAAACCGTAGAATCGTACTTCCGTATCTTTTAAGAACCCGCGCTTCCTCTTTTTCTCCTTTGAGTGTTGGTTTGAGTGGATTAGCACCTACGTCGAGTAGTAGTCTTCTATATGCTTCTGCACCAAGTCCTATCCCACAATGGCCAAAACATGTCATGAGCACGGGGGCAGGGGGTAATGGGGCAAATTTTGACAAAACTAATCACCATATGGACAGATTACTTGTCTCTTTAACCGATCAGTGCAACATTGTGAAGTGAGAACTTGATTGTTGTAGACATGAAATTGATTTGTAGATTGCAATATCCTTTTACCCGTTGTCTCATCTTTGCTTTTTTGAATTTAAGATTTAAGAAGGAATTGTTCTTTTAGTCTTCAGTTAACGCTTTCTTCAATTCTCTAAACTGGTCAATTGTTATTTGACCTTCCGCAAGTCTAATTCTTAAGATATTTAGAGATTCATCTCTTTTAATTTTTGCGGGCTTTTTTGTAATGGAACCATTATTCTTTTCTTCCACTTGTTGTTGCATCGAATCTTCTGAGGTGAGACTCTCAATGTATCTGTAATCAGATAGATAAACTGGATTTCCTTGTTTTATCATGTCCACTATACCTCGTAATCGCTTGATATCGCCCTTTCCAGATGCTATCAAGTCTCGAACAGTCTTTAGAAGTTCTTCCGACATTTTATTTCACGACTGTCTTAAACCTGGGATCCTCTTTTAGCTTATCGAAAGATGTATCCTTTATGGTCCAGTTTTTTATTGTCCTGCCATAATATGAGATTGCCTGCGCAAGCAGAACAAGTGCATCATCGTTTCTTCCAGTTTCTGCCATACACCTTGCCTTGGCATAAATCACTGTTCCATTCTTTGGATGTCCCGCGAGAATCTTGTCAAATACTGGTATGGCATCATTGTGTCTTCCGATCTCCGAAAGCTCATTTGCCTTGTAGAACAATGCTTCGTAATTGTCAGGATCTTTTTGCAAAAACATATCAAGACACAATAACGCTTCATCGTGTTTTTTCTGTTTTCCCAAGACAATACCTTTGTAGTATATTGTCTGTATATCATCTGGCTTTATGTCAAGAGCATTATTAAAACAGTCAAGTGCATCATCATATTTTCCAAGTTTTATCTTGGTTAATCCCTTATTGTAAAGGGCAGGTACATAATGAGGATCAATGTTCAAGGCTTTATCATAAAAGTTCACTGCTTTTTCAATTTGTTTTAACTCTGCGTAAGAATTTCCGAGATTGTTTAATGCCAAAATGTGATTTTGATCTCTCTCCAAAATTTTTTCAAAACAAGAAATAGCCTCCTTATGTTTATTCAACTTAACCAATGATAATCCCTTGTTGTATAAGGCATCAATGCTGAATTGATCTTTTTTTAATGCTTTGTCAAAAAATGAGATAGCCATCTTGTGTTTTTCTAGTTTTGCATAAGACATTCCTTCAGAGATTATTTTGTCAACTTCTTGATTTATGTCCAATTCGTATTAGGTTTTAACAATATCGATATATTACTTGAGAGGATCTATTGAGAAACAGAGGTCGCTGGAAACGCTTTTTTGATGTATCTGGAAAGTACTGGGTACTGAATTATTAGAGACGAAAGAACGACTCCGAATGTTATTGTTTTTAGAATTTCTTTAAACTCGCCTTCTGGAAGGGTGGCTACTAGAGCAACGGATAGGGCACCTCGCATCCCGCCTATCGTAACTACATGCCTCCATATGTTGGGAGATTTTTCTTTTGTAAATCTGTGCATTCCTGCAAGTATTGGATAGGTAGAGGCCGCTCTTGCTGCTAGCACTACCGCAAACGCCATGCCTATCAATGGTAAATTTTGTCCTATCCTTAGCACGTCCATACTTAATCCAAGATATAAGAAAGCCACGGAATTTGCAAAAAAAGCAGTCATTTCCCAGAATTGAGATGTGTAAGTCATTGTTTTGTCGCTTATGATTCCTTTTGCTCTCATTGTGACACTTCCAAAGTACAATCCCGCTGCTGCGGCAGCAACCAAACCAGATAACCCTAATGAATTTGCAACCACCACTGATCCCAACAAAACTGCAAGTGAAAGAGCGGTTTCAGAGAATGGTTCATCCATTAAATTATGAAGAACTCTAGCACCTGCTGAGAATCCAAGTCCTACAGCTATCCCTCCAAAAAACACTATGGCAAAGTGAACTATTTGCTCCACGATATTTACGTTAATCTGCGCTTGAATCCCCGGTGATTCCAGTATTGCTCCTTGGGAGACGGCTATTGCAATGATAGATGAAAATACAATTACACCAGTGGCATCATTGAAACTTGCTTCCGCTTCCATAAGAGTAGAAAGAGTTGCTGGCACTTTCACTCGTTTGAAGACTTCAATTACAATTGCAGCATCGGTGGGAGCAATCAACGCAGCAAAGGCAAACGCAATTATTGTTGGTATACCAGCTACGTAAGATAACAAGAATCCTCCTACTATAGTAGCAAGGACTACCCCTGCAGTGGCAAGTAAAAGGGCGGAAATTCTTATGGCCCTAAATTTTTCACGGTCAATCCGCATCATAGCTTCATAGATAAGGGGAGGTACTATGAAATACAGAATCAGCTTTGGATCTACTTTGAATTCTCCAATGTTAAACGGAATTGCACCAGCCAAGTGAACGACTGAAATGCCTATACCTATTCCTAGCAAAACCATTGTGTATGGAATTTTTATTTTGAAGGCAAGTAGGGAAGCAAGAAATATTGTTCCAAGGAATATTGGTACTAGATATTCTGTAGTAAGTATGCTACTTACGCCTATTTCTGCCATCTTGGAATTTCATGCATCCAAATTATAAAAATGGTTGCAAAACTTTGAAATTACATCATTTTTCCTTGATTTGAGATATTTCCATGAGACAAAATCAAACAAAATTACTTTTGTCTATCCTATTTTAGATGAAATGATATCTGCTAAAGATTTGTCGTACTATCCTTTTGGATCTTACATCCTTGCTGTAAACGTCTTACAGTGACAAAGTAGGTAGTCACCAGAATTGCAATTGAGACAATCCTAAGCGGTATTTCATAATTTGTTAGGAATGCTGTAACAGTAGAACCAATAGCTCCAAATGAAGATACTACAGCAAATCCGACCGAACTGCAGCTACATGCTCCAGCGCCTGCCCCAATTATTGTACCAATAAAACCAGAACTTGTCTTCCGGACGCCAATTTTTGTCATTTTAAGTCCGAATATGCTAACAGGTATCGTAAATCCAGACAATGCTGCAACTACTACCATCAATGAAAAGTCTAGACTTCTATCAGGAGCTATGTACAACAGCAAATGGGGCTCGAAGAAAAGAAATCCCGATATAATCAATAGTGAAAGGATTAATCCTGAAAATATCGAAATAGCTATTACAACATACTTTTTAGATCCAAAAACTTGTCTTAGTGTTTGCCTGTGCAAATCTGTTTGTATTAAGATTGGGTTATTTTTGAATCTAACTTGACCTCAATTAAATTCCCTTCTTACGTTATCAAGAAATTTTGCATTTATCCTGATTCTCTCTAAGGTTTGCGCAAGCTTCATTTCAGTTCCTGGTACATGATGTCTTGCAAAGAATTGTCTTATTTCTCTCTCCTTTTGTTTATCTGAAGCCACCGATATGCTTCCAATTATCTTGTTAAGTAGTGGGTTTCCTACACCAAACCTTGACACTATTACGCACCAATTCTTCTTTATCCATGGCCATACGAGGTCCTTGCCGTGTGGATTTGCAACCATTTTTGAAATAGGCACAAAAAGATTTTGCGTTCTAACTTCCTTTGAAAGTGAGAAATTCAAGGTTTTTGTAAGGAGTTTTTTGTCCTGAAAATTAGATAATGAGCCAAGAAATCTCACCTTTTCTTCTTGAGTTTGTGCCTTTCGGTACATGCCAAGTAACTGGCGGTAAGTTCCAACGTCTCCATTCCACGCTATTACTGAGTAAATGGCGCTTCTCAAATCTGGATTCAATGAGCCGGATTTGAGAAAACTTGAAAACCTTGAATTTGCTTCATCCAAAATCTCTTCGTCATCGAGTCTACCAAGGGAGCCAATTACCGTATTTCGTAGCAATGCGTAGGTAGATTTTTCACCCTTAACAGGATCCCATCCAAGTCTTTCAAATATTTTTTTGAAAAAATATTGGTTGTATTCTTTTATCTCTCCACAAAACTTTTCATCTGATATCAACCCATGGAAAAAGTTCAAGCTACTTACGATGTCAGATAACACAACATAGTCATCTTCTTGTTCATAATGTTTAACAAAATCAAGATATTGCCTAAATGGTATCTGGTTTGCAAGGCACAAAGCGTAAAGATCATGGTGAATGCTCCAACGGTCAACATTTGATATGCTTTTTTCTTCAACTAGCGTTCCTAGCACATCCAAATTATCTTGGTCATACTTGACACGATAAAACCCCCTTTGCCCTTCGTTTACCTTAAACCAATCATGAGTTTTGGGAATTATAACAGAACCTTTCATTAATTTGGTGAAGGTTCTGTTACCAGCTCTGACAGAGAGTGGTATTATCCAATTTCCAGGTTTTGAGTTACCATTGTTCTCAAGAAGGAATCTTTTTTGGACGAGTTTTATCTTAGAAGCAGTCACCGTAGCCTTAACTATTGGATACCCCACCTGCCTTACCCAAGTATTCATCATTTGTCGCACTGGTTGTTTTGATATTGCTCCAATTGAATTCCAAAGATCTTCCGTTGTGGCATTTGAATACTCGTATTTTTTTAGATAGTTGTGAAGTGCATTCCGAAAGTTTTCTTCCTCTATGAAATTTTCTAACATCATTAATACGCATCCACCCTTGTTGTAGCTTATCTCATCGAAGATTTGGCGAACATCAGATGGACTTTTTACTTTAACATCAATGGGATGCGATGATTTTAGCGAATCAAGACTCATGCCCCCTGTCATTTCTGAGATAAGAAATTGATCCCAAAAATCCCATTCTGGATATAGCCTGTTGACTGCCTTTGTAGCCATAAATGTTGCAAAACTCTCATTAAGCCAGAGATCATTCCACCATTTCATAGTAACTAGGTTGCCAAACCATTGGTGTGCAAGCTCGTGTGCTATTACTTCGGCAATGTGTTGCTTTGTTTCTGTTGAAGATGTCTTTGGATCATAAAGTAAGACGGTTTCTCTGAAAGTTATTGCCCCCCAGTTTTCCATGGCCCCAGATGCAAAATCTGGGATAGCAATCATGTCAAGTTTCGGCAATGGATAGGCAATCTTGAAATAATTTTGGAAATATGACAAGAATTGTTTTGTAAATTCTAGTGATAACCTCCCCTGCTCCTTTTTTCCACGAGTTGTAATAACTCGTATCGTGGTTCTTCCTTGTTTACTTTGCAAAATTTCGAAGTCCCCAACTCCAAGATAAAGAAGATAGGTAGACATGACAGGAGTCCGAGAGAATTGATATCTGGTCTTTTTACCGGCTCTTTTCTTGGATATGACTTGCATGTTTGAAATCGCGGTAAGATTATTGTCCACGATAAGAGATACATCAAAACTTGCCTTGACCCCAGGCTCATCCCAGCACGGAAAAGCTCGTCTTGCGTCAGCTGCTTCAAATTGTGTGGTGGCAAGATGCTTGGTTTTTCCTTTGTATTCGTACTTGCTCCTGTAAAATCCTACAAGTTTGTCATTTAGAGAACCTACAAAATCAATCAAAAGCCATGCTTTACCTGATATCTTTTGAGGCAAATTAATCGTCATCTCTTCAGTTTTTGAATTTAGCTTTATCGTTGTGGTCATGGTTTTTCCTTTCCATAAGACCTTACATTCTTTGATTTCAAGTTCAGCAGCGTTAAGGACTATCTTGTTTGTAGGCTTGGATACCTTGATCTCCACCTTTTCTTTGCCCCTAAATCTAAATTTCTTAAAATCTGGTTCAAACTGCAGATCATAATTTACAGGAAAAACAACATTCACAAGAATCAAGTCCTAGAAGACAAGTAATATACCTTAAGACTTTTAGACGCTAGTATCTGATCATCGTACAAAGTGCGGTATATTTTCACGGGTTAGGGTAGAATATGAACTAAGGATGGTAATACCCAACTGCTGAGAAAAACTATTGCAATAGACTTTATGGTTTTTCCAGCTATCATGGCAATCGTATATTTTTTTATATCGTACTTTTGTGTTCCAGCCATGATTGATACCACATCTCCAATAACTGGTAACCACGGCGAGAAGAAAATTACAATGGACCAGCCATATCTGTTCATCATAGACAAACTCTTGCGTTCGTATTTTTTGTCCGGGGCCTTACGCAGTCTTCTTAGAAATCTCACATTATATCCAATGTAGTATGCGATAAAACCACCTATGATGGAGCCTATGTTTAATACTAAAAAAACATCAGTTGAATTTACACCACCAAGTAGCAGTGCGGATGTTGTAACCTCAGTAGGAATAGGAATGAAAGAAGAAAACATTCCGTTGAAAAAAAGCCCAACAAGGCCATATTTTATAAAAAAAGTGTTATGAACGATAGTATCAATCGCCTCGCCTAACATTGCTTTGGAGTTCCTGTTAGCTCGTTTTAAATGAATTGCCGTATTTTACATCATAATCATAAATCGCAATAGAAATTTTCCTGAGCAACTTTGTTTTTGACTTTTGGGCTTTTGCGTCATGGCTATAGTCCTTTTGCTCTACTAGATGATGTAAACGCTCAAGTTCCATTCGAGACAACGCCTTGATGCCTTTGTGAAAAACAATATCCAAAAGTTTCACTCGCTCAAGGTCATCGCTATTTGACATTGGAAGAAATGCTCGTGATTAATATTTATCTTGCATGAACCTTTACCTTCCCCATCACTCTTACTATCTTCATAAACGCAGAGAGAAGATGTTTTCTCAAAACCCTAAAAAATAAGGCACGCCAATTATTTCCATGAGAAAGCTTGTAATCATTGCGTTCTTGGCAGTAACGATGCTCTCATATGTGATTCCAACTGCATACTCTGAGCTTTCTGACAAAAATTTGGTAAAGCTGCAAAATGGTGTGTGGCAAGCAAAGGTTGGCAAGCAAATGCAAATTCAAGCAGATGTTACAAATGGCCAAGATAGAATGCAACCTTTTGCATACATTGTTCAGATTCAGAACCAGGATGGTGTAACAGTTTCATTATCTTGGCTAACCGGTTCACTTGACATCGGCCAGTCGCTTAGTCCTGCTCAATCGTGGACGCCTACGTCAGCGGGAGTTTATACCGCTCAAATTTTTATTTGGGCGGGAATTGATAATCCCGACGCGCTCTCATCACCGCTTACTATGACAATCACAGTAACATAGTTCAGCATCGATTATAATTTAGAATCACAAGAAAAATTCATGAATAGAAAACAAGGAGTACTGACAGTTATTTTTATTGTGGCGGTTTCTATTTCTGCATTTTTCTTTATCGGTTCACCAATGTTGGATCTAAATGACCAGACAGGGAATCCTGGCCTAAGCCAGAACCCCGAGTCAATTAGCACCGTACAAAATGATATAGAATCTTGCGTAGCAAATCCAACCGCGGATTGTGACCAAGAAATGCAGCAAATACCAAAATTCTGTGAACAAAACAAAGATCAAAACATATCCTATTGCTCCGATCCAAGAGTGCAGATGTACCTTGACCAGCGCGGTCTTTTGCAGTCAACAATTAATGTGGGAAAGTAATTATTTTTCAGCTTCTCTAAGAAAGTCTGTCATGTTTTTGCGAACAAGAGGAATTACTTTTTTTGTTATGATCTCATGAAAATTATCTGCATCCGCGTCAAATGAAAGAAGCAAGACATGAGATAGTCTGCTATTCTCATCAGCAATGGGTATTGTAGCTCTTATCAGTTTGGTATAGTGTGAACTTGCATACGTAATCTTACCAAGTAAATATTCCCACCTGAGTCGGGTGTACTGTCTTGTAGCGGCAGTTATGGCATATTGCCCTCTCTCTTCTAGACTTAGGAGTGGCTTGAGGCCATTTCTTTCAGCTATTCCCTCTAGTTTACCGTCACCGTCGGCAATGCCTGCAAATCTTATCTTAGGGTCTAAGGCAATGACACCTTTACAAAAATCCTCAAAGAATTTTTTCATTCAATAGGGGTAAATTTCTATACTATATTTATTTTCTTGAATTCTACCTACAATGTGAATAGATTTTGTCATGTTGCATTTTGTATATAAGAACAGATTTTAGATTCCCTGAGAAATATTCCGCGGCTTGACTTTTTGAAAGAGGAAATTACACACCAACATAAAGGAAACCCATACTGCCAAAAATAGAATAGGCGTAAAGTTACCAAGGCAGCTCGTACATACGAATTTGCTAACAAAAAATGCCAATATTCCACCAACAGCAGCTCCTGTAGCATAGTCCAAAAATCTCCACCAAAAATACTTCATCACGGTAATTTGCCAAACCAGAAATATAAGACTGATTCTTACCTGTATCAAGAATAGAACATTTGGGAGTGTCTGGAAAGCAAAAAACAACTCATAAATTCGCGTTTGCTTTGATGACAAGATTATGGTTCTAAAACCAAAGAGTCCTGAAGAATCAAAAGCGGAAATGACAGTGAGAATGTTCCCATCTGACGCAAATCCTTCTGGGAATGTTTTCGGTGGTGAGATCCTCAAACAAATTGATCTGATTGCAGGACTTGTGGCTCAGAGACATGCTAGAACTAATGCAGTAACGGCTTCGATAGATAGAGTTAACTTTCTAAAGCCCGTATATGTTGGAAATGCCTTGATTCTCAACGCAAGGCTAACTTATGTACACAGATCATCGATGGAAATAGAAATTCGTGTAGAAGCGGAGGACTTGATGAGTGGTACCAGGATGCTTACAAATACCGCTTATGTTACGTCAGTTGCACTTGGCAGTGACGGTAATACCATCGAAGTGCCGCCACTCCTTCTCCAAACAGAAGATGACAAAAAGAGATTTTCAGAGGGAGAACAGAGAATGATGCAAAGATTAAAAGAGCGACAAAAAAAGCAATAATTTCTATTGACAGTTGTAAGAATTTGGAGGGCCATCTCTTACAATGCGTTGAAAGTCTTGTACTGAATAGTCCTTACTAACAGAGTAAGGAATGATTCCAAAGATCGGAGCGCTTACTTTGGTATTAATGTGAGCTTGAGCTGGGTCAAAGGAAGAATTTGTATTAGCAAACTTGGTCATAGCATCTTTGTTTAAGGTAAAGACTCCACTTAATATTGCAGATGATTTGGGCGATAAAGTGGTACCTGAAATTGTGGCTTTCTCTATAGTGTCAGACTTGTAAAGCGCCGTTATTTCATAGGTATTAAAATTCGCGGGGAAATAAGATGGATTGCATGCGTCAGCTTGGATTTTAAGCTGAGTGTCAGAAATTATAGTTTGAGGTCCACTGTGAGGTCTGAACTGGAGTGAATTAACTGCGTATACGTCTAGTACGCCGTAACCTGCGATAACTATAGCTGCAATTATTGCGGCTGCTACCATTTTTTTCAAAGGGGTTTTTACCTGTGCTTGAATTTCTGGTTTGTTTTCAAAATTATTGGCTGGTGGAACGGCGGTCTCTTCAGATTCTGGGATCATGTTATCTGACTGTTTCATTGTATCTTCTCCTTGGGTTCTTGGAGTTAGACTATCAAGATACTGCTGGTCAGAAGGAGATAGCTGATTTCCACTCTGTAATGCTTCAAGAATATCACCTAGTCTTACACCATCGCCTATTTTGGAATCGATGAGATGTTGAACTTTCTTTATGAGATCTTCTGACATTCTTCTCAAGGGTAGTACAACTTAATTTAAAGTAGATGGAATAACAAACACTAGTTATCCTGCATGACTTCAATAAAATCAGTGGTCAAGGCCTTGGCTATTGCGGCAAGCGGTATTGCGATAATAGTAGTAGGGGGGTTTATGATGGGTGCAATAGCAAGATTATGGTCGCCGAAAGAGAAAATAAATCGAAAAAAACCTAGCTCGGAAAATGATTCAAGAGATTCAAAAAGAGATTGATATTATGCGATTTATCTCAAAACCAAATACTTGTGAATATATTTGCAATAATTAGTGTATAACCTGCACAGAGCTTAAGTATTAGAAATCATTATTGATTATCCATGTGTGAAATGATTGACGAAGTAGAGATTGAACATCTGAGAATGGCACTTGCTAAAGCAAGAAAAGAACGCGAAGAACCAGTAAAGGAAGAACCACTAGCAGCTGTGGCTCAATAACCTAGTACTTCCATTCATCAGTAATGCCGTTCCACCAGGAACGATAGGGTTTAGCGTCCTTTTGTATTTCCTCTTTTACTCTGTTTTCTATTGAAAAGTACATGTTTTCCATCGCGTCTACTCCACCATCGGAGCAAAGTTCTTTGCCTATCTCTGAAACTCGCTGCTTCTTACTATTGAAATCCGCAGAACCGGTTTCATTTTGGAGGCAATAAGTTATCAAATCATACAATTCTTCTTCAAGATATGCATCCATTCTAACATAGGTAGATTGTAAATTACATAAAAATATTCGACCGTGAGTTTTGCCGATGCTCTATAAATTCCCCTCATAATGAATTATAACTCAGATTAATTTAATCTCAATAAGAGATTCCGGATAATGGTTAAAAAAGCAAAAAAAGAAGTTGAAAGAAAACAACCTGACGAGACTCCGAGACCAAAGCGCAACAACAAGCTCATAATTGTTGGAATTATTGCTGCAATAGTTGTAGCTATAGCCTATGTGAGTTATAGACAGGACAATACAATTGATAGCAGCGTTTCGACCATCGACGGAATTCCGTGTGAAACGCAAGAATACTTTACCTATCACGTGCATGCTCATCTTGATATCTTCGTTGGTGGCGAACCGTTTACAGTTCCCGCAGGAATCGGAATTGAGGTTGATAAATGCCTGTATTGGTTACATACTCACACTCCAGATGGCGTCATTCACATTGAATCGCCCAAGGAACATGAATTTACGCTAGGACAATTTTTCAATATCTGGAGATCAACTAGTAACGGTATTCCACCTGCTGATAAGGAACCAACAATATTCATAAACGGAAATCAGACTAACACAAAATTAAGTGATATATCCTTGCACGTCCATGACGAAATTGTATTGGTGTATGGAACTCCACCTACTAACATACCAAAATTTTATCAATTCCAAGCTGGCGAATAATCTATACTTTTTGTATGGTATCTTAATGATCCTTTGTTATAGAAGTGATTCATTTTTTTCTGACGATCACGTATGCAATTGGTGCAACAATCACGGTGGCAACTGCAATATAAGGCCAATATTGAATTTCTGGCGATTCAGATGCTGAACTTTGCGCTGCGGATGATTTGGGAGCTATTCGATAGATTGTACCATCAGAAAGTGAAACAAAATACAATAGGCCGTCTGGTCCAGTAATTACATCTGAAATACATCCGAACCCTGTACCAAAGATAATTTCGTCCATCGAGTCTCCAACATTTACTACTTTATCTTGCAGTTGCGAAGATTTGAAGACGAATCCGTCTCTATTTTGATTTAATTCAAATCTATACAAATTGCCGTTGTTGCAATCACCCACGAATATGCTATTGCTATATTTACCCAACTCTTTGGATGCAAATGCTATGCCAGTTGGTGCAACAGTTTCCCACCAAGTAAACTGTGGGTCGTGATACACATAGTCTTGAAACTTTGGAATCATTTCTAATTGCGTCTTGTTTGCAGGTCCCATGAGTATGTCCCATCCACTGTTAAAGTTTGGAGGCACGATATTGATTTCATCGCCGTAATCTGGCCCGTTTTCCGTGTCCCAGAGTTTTCCGGTTACAGGATCTACTGTAAGACCGAAGCTATTTCGTATTCCCATTGCATAGTATGGACCAGGAGGGGCAATTCGTAAAATCACTCCAGTGTCATCTGGTTCACCTTGTTGATGATTTTCTAATTTTCCGTATCTGCCGGCATCGCCAACTACTATGTATACTGAACCATTTAGGTCAGTTGTCATGGCACCACCATTATGATATGTTTGAGTTTGTGGCAAGCTTTTCACTAGTGTTCTGTTAACAAGTTGACTTCCATCCCAATCATAACTATAGACGCGTTTTGCGATTGGCGGTCCACCATTGTAAGTAGATTCTGTGAAATATAGGTAGACTTTTGTGCCAACCGTAGTTATTCCAAGCATCCCCTGTTCACCTATGCTGGTAACATTTTCTCGGAGAACTGGTCTATCCTGAAGAACACCGTCTCGGATAAGTTGCACATGCCCCGAGGTCTTTTCTAAGATGAGAATGTCATTTCCCTCAAATGCCATGGTGGTAGGACTGCAACAAATACCCGTTACATATTTTTGTACAATGAAATCATCATCAGTTATACTTGGTTTACCATATGCCGGAGCAACAATGACGATAGCTATAATGCATAATAAGAAAAATAATAATAAATTCAATAATTAGGAATTAACGAGTCAGTATTTAACTTGTATTTCATATCTATCATTATCACAGACAATCGAAAATAGAATCATTTACTTTCTCTTATGTCTATGTCTCTGCCCTCAAAATTTACAACCATATTACTATACGGATAAACTTCAGTAAAATCAGAAACAACCCCTTGAATTTTCTTAACACTCGTTGTGTTGTTGTATACATTTTGAAGTTGTTTACCAGAATTCATGTCGTGCATAAAATGATAATCTGCGACCAGTAAAATATTAGCAGTGTAAGCGGGATAAAATAGGAGATCTCTATAATCGGTAAGAGTGTCGCTTACATGAAAAACATATTTGAATATCCACGAATAAACAGGACTTGAAACTATAGTGATATTGTTCTTGTCATTTGTGATGCCGGTGTTGTGAACATTTTGAAGCACGTAAGCGGCAGCATCATACTGGCCATAGATATTAGATGTAATCAATATGGTGGAAATAATCAGACCGTATATTCCAGCTATCGATATTGCTGACATGGGCGAAATCTTGATGGATTTTTTTTCTATAAAATCAAGTATACACTTTGATGCTGCAATACAGAAAACGGGTAATACCGGAATCCAATAAAAATACTGGTCATAACTAATTGAGGCAAGAAAAACTACGAATGGTACAATCCAAAGCAAGATCATCCAGTCTTTTCGTATTGCAGCATAAATCATTCCAGCAATTCCGATAGTAAACAGAACTGGATCAAAAACAAAGAAAGTCCCCACAATCATACCAAATCCTTGGTTTTCCCTGTGTACTTGAAACAAAATATCGCCTATCCATCTATGAAATTGGTTACTGATGATAATCTGTATGGGCCAAATCATTGGAATCGAAATTGCAGGGATAAACCACAAGCCTACCATCTTGCGAGATTTGGTGTTTTCATAAACCAAGTATGCTATTAATGGAATTATTGCAAATACAGACTCCTTTGTAAAAAGAACTATTCCAAAAAGTACTCCCGAGACAATAACCGCGATTTTTTTGTGAGAAGAATCCTTTGTGTAAAGCGCAAACAAAATAGATGATAGCATGAAAGGCAAAAGAATTGAATCAAGGAGAATTCTTCTAAGTAACCACGTAATTGGCATCACAGCAAATAGGATCGATGCAAAAAGCGCAACGCGCGAGTCGTATCGCTTTTCGCAGATCTTGTACAAAAGAAATGTGTCTGCTATCGCAAGTAATCCCATCAAAATGCGCGGCACTAAATATAGCATTTGTATTGAACTAACATCAGCTGCCGGATGAAGAGAGTTGGGGTAACCTATGGGTCCCAAAATGCCTGCAAGAAATAATTGTCCAAAGAACGGATGATCGTGAAACATACCAACTTGAGGACCTTCACCCGCGAGAACATGCATGGTCCTGTACATGTAAACTCCTTCATCATAGAATATGTCAGGAAATCCTGTTAAATTCCAAAGATGTATGAAGGCTGATAATAGCAAAGGTACTAGAACTAAGATAATTGATTTTTTTCTACTTGTTAGCAGTTGCATGATTATATTTCGGGTTGTTGCTGTGTCACGCAGTGAATTGTGCCCATTCCAAATATCAAATCCCTACAATCAATTCCAATGACTTTTCTTCCTGGGAACTGTTTTTGGATAATTTTCATTGCAGTACGGTCATTTTTGTGTTTGAATGTAGGGACTAGAACAACTTTGTTGGCTACATAAAAGTTAAGATAACTTGCGGGCAATCTTGTTTTTCCGTCATTGCTGTTGGCAAGAATAGCAGGAGGCATTGGCATCTTTATGATTTCTAGTTTCTTTCCATCTTGGTCTGTTGAATTGATTAAAATATCATAGTTATTCTTTAACGCAAGATGATTCTCATCACTCTCGTTTTCTTCATACGCGCATAGGACCGTATTTGGATTGACAAAACGGGCCAAATTATCAATATGACCATCTGTGTCGTCGCCTGCAACTCCTGATTTTAGCCAGATTACATGGTTTATTCCGTAATAGTCCATCAAAGATTTTTCGATTTCTGGTTTTGAAAGATTGGGATTTCTGTTGCTGTTAAGCAAGCACTGCTCGGTAGTAATGGCAGTGCCTTTTCCATTGATCTCGACAGAACCGCCTTCCAACACTATCCCAGGTCTAAAATTATTCAATTGTAATCTGTTGCTTATGATGTACGGTATTTGGCTATCTTTTGCAAGATCCTTGTACTTTCCTCCCCATGCGTTAAATATCCAGTGAACAAATGCTAGCTGTTTTTTTGCTTTGTTAATTAAGAAGACAGGTCCATAATCTCTAAACCAAACGTCCGCGTAATCAGATATGTAGAAATTAATTTTCTGCAGATTTATACCGTTTTGTTCTAAGAGTTGTCCAACTCTTGATTTCATATTCAAATCTGTGACAAAAAGATTGATACTCTCATGCTTGTGCAGGACCTCAATCATATGTAGATACGTTTCTTCAACTTTTTTTATCCTGTCTGGAAATGTGAGAGAATTATGTGGCCATGACAACCAAGTTGATTCATGAGGTTCCCACTCTGCCGGCATGGAAAATCCCAAGATCTTGGGCGTATCGCTTATGACTTTGGAACTAAGCAATCCATAAGTTGCCGGAAGTCGATTTCTTAAAAATCCCCAACCATCTTGTATCCTCTTGTTCTGACTAATGTCAAGCTTGGCAACTATCACTTCCTCATCTTCTAGGCTTGCTCTTTTTATCATTCTTCCAAACGCATCACAAACAAAGGAAGCTCCCCAAAATCTTATCTTGCCTTCTGCCCCTACGCGGTTGACTGAAGCAACATGAATGCCATTAGCTATTGCGTGAGACCGCTGAATATTTTCCCAGGCAGAGTGCCAGTCTTCTTGGGACAAGGGATCATCTTCAAGATATCCTATAGCAGATGGATAAAAGATAACGTCAGCTCCCTGCAATGCCAGAGTCCTCGCTGCTTCGGGAAACCATTGATCATAGCAGATTAGTACGCCAAATGACAATTCCGGTGTTCGAAATATCTGATATCCTGCATCACCAATTTCAAAATAGCTTTTTTCGTAAAAAAATGGATCATGAGGAATGTGCATTTTGCGATAACTACCCATGATATTTCCATCTGAACCTATTACTACTGCAGTATTGTAATGTCTGTCTGAATCCACCTCAAATATGGGAGCAATGATTATGACGTTCAATTCTTTGGCTAGACTTGATAATGCCAAAGTTGTTTCGCCAGGGATGGTTTCGGCCAACTTGGTAGCATCAGTTTTTTCATCTGTTGGGAAGTATTTGGTTCTATACAATTCCTGCAGGCAAATTATCTGTGCGCCTCTACTTGCAGCTTCTTTTATCTTTGCAATAGTTCTTTCCATATTTTGATTGATATTATCGGAAACGCGAGTCTGAACAAGTCCTATGGTAACGGAATTATCCTTTGTCATCACGGGCAACTTTGATTTAAGTTTCTTATTTATCTTTAACTGAGATTTAACTTGAGTTAAGCAGGATGTCGTTTGTCAAGAATGAAGCCTGAATTTCTGTGTCACAAGAACTTGGATAAACAAGAAAAGGAAAAAGGTGTGTTACTAGGTTCTGGTAAGTAACTTTTTCAAGTTCACGTACTCTTTTGTCGTAATTTCTCCTCTTGCCAACCTTTCTTCAAGAATTGCCAGGGTACGCTGGTTTTGTAATGATTCGGCATCACCAACTACCTCTTTCTTTGGGCTAGGCTGTGCTTGAGATTGAAGTTCGGATTCTGGTACTACCCGATATTCTACCACCTGTGCTGGAGTGGCTTTTTTTGGTGGCTTCTTTTTTGACATAACTCCAACGATTGTGACTCCTATTCCAGCTAGCATTAATCCCAGAAAAGAATACTGCGCCATCTTTGCCATTTCCTCGGGACGCGGGATGCCCATCATTCTATATGGGTCAATCCCTGTGGTGCTACTTGTTGAACTTGTGCCTCCAGGCGTGAACATGCCCATCATTTGGTTAATCGTGCTCGGTCCTGCGACGTAACCTATCAAAAAAATAGCAAAAAGAAATATTCCTATAGCTAAGGGCTTGCCGTTCATTATGTGACTGTAAAAAAGGCAAGTAATTAGGTAATGTTTGTATTTTGCAAATACAGACCTATTTGCATTATTTGATGGTCTTGTCAGACATAATTCTATCTCTTGCCAACCGAACTTGAGACATATTTTGATCTATTTATCTAATAATTTAGAACATCCCTAATTAAACTTGCAAAAACACAGATAGATGTGGTAATGCATTGACTCTATTTATTATTGGTGAAGTGATTGTTAACATTGGATGATAGTCTGGTAGAAAGGATCCAACGAGAAATTGATTTGGGTTATGGTGATAATAGACTGAGATTCATACTAAATTGGGTCAAGTCTGGTAGGCCTCTTTTTGAATGTGATAAAAAATATCTGGCAACACGTCTTATACATTATGCTGAAACAGAAAAGCGAAATGAAATACGTGCAGAACCAGTTGCGACAATGGAAGAACAAATCACAAAGATAGATGATGTCAAAGAGGAGTTTGTACAAAGAGATTTCCAAGAACACTCAACAGAAACTTCTGCTCCATCAGGAGATAATTCTGTGCGCGTGATAAATCAAATTGATGTGATAGTAAATATGAGAAAAGATTTGCACCACATTTTGGTAAAATTAGACGAGCTTGAAGAAAAATTTCGACGACAAACTCAATACCAAGAGTCAAGACGAGGACCAAGTCGTCATCAAGACGCACACGCTGTCTATGATATTCCTCCGCGGAGATCTTCCAGCATGACCGGTATGTCAAAGGAAGAGTTTTCGGATATTTCAGACATTTCATCAGAAATAACACAAAAGGAAGAACAACCCAAAGTAAAAGAGATCAGAAAAAACACGCGAGAGCTTCGTGCTTTTGCCATGGGCCTTTTTTGCGTAACAGTAGTTTCAATTGGAGTCTTCTTTGTATTTACGCTACTTTTTGGCATACCTGAAGGAAGAGAAAAATTAGAACAGTCGGGAATAACTTATGATCAATTCAAATCTATGCTTAACTGGCTGGTGCCTGGATTTGTAATGTATCTTGGAGCGTGGACAATATTTGGAATACTTTATCTCCAATCGACTAAGAAAAAATAAACATAATTAAGATTACATTTTATTGTTCGGGACCTGAATCAAAGAATAATAATGAGCGGTTGAACAATACAAAACCATTGTGAAATTTACTCAATTAAAAGAACCAAGCATTGACAAGCCACTCATGATCGCTGCAATGCAAGACATGGGCGATGTTGGAAGTATAGTAGTAGATTTTATTAGTAGAAATCTTAATGCTACAGTTTTTCGACAAGCACTGCCCTCGTATCCAGCTTATGTCATTGATAACGGAGGTCACATCGACCTTCCAGAAGAAAAGTGGGAGTACAAATATTCAAAGGACATGATAATTTTCGGCGGAGGGGCTGGCCAGCCGTCATCAACTGAAGAACTTAACATCTTGTGTCAAGATGTTATCAACACTGCAAAGAAATACTCTACTAGACTAATTTACACACTTGGCGGATTTCATACGGTACGCCCAACCGAGGGAAATCCTAAGACTTTCGTTACAACAACGTCAATGGAATTGACCGACCAAGTACGCAAACTTGGCATTGAGACTACTCCGGAAGCCTCTATAATCACTGGTTTTAACGGTCTGATCTTGGGATTTGCAAAACTGAACGATATTCAGGGAATTGGTCTATACGCTGAGCTTAATGACCCAAAAATACCTCAGTATAGATCGGCAAAAAGCATCATCAAGACTTTGGAAAAGCTGACATACCAAAAGTTTGGTGGTACCTCAGAACTTGACGTAATGGCAGAGGAAGTAGAGTCCAAGACTAAAAGCGGGAATTTAGATTAGAATCCAGATTATTTTTTAATTAGATGGACGGGCAATAATGCATGAAAGATTATAATTTTACAGATAAAGTGGTATTGGTGACAGGTGGCACAGGTGCCCTAGGACGAGAAATCAGCCACGAATTTTTAAAGGCTGATGCAATGCTTGCAGCAACATACGTCGGTGACAAGGAACTACCTCAATTCGAGTCTCAAACGAGAGATTACAAGGAGAAAATTTTTTTGATAAAAAAAGATCTGGGCAACGAAAAAGAGGTCCAGTCCCTTGTCTTAGATGTAGCTAAAAAATTTGGAAAAATAGATGTCTTGGTAAATGTGGTTGGTGGCTATATTGCAGGCAAGCCGGTTACAGAAATAGATGAAAAAGACTGGAACGCAATGATGAATCTCAATCTAAAGACTGCATTTCTTTTAAGCAAGCATGTCATCACGCAAATGATTCGCCAATCGGGTGGAAAGGTGATTCATACATCAGCAAGGCCTGCGCTTAAAGGAGCGGGAAACGATGCTGCATATGTTGCCTCAAAAAGTGGGGTGATAAAACTAGTTGAATCGCTAGCAGAATAAGTCAAGTCAAAAAACATCAATGTTAACTGTATTCTTCCAAGCATTATAGATACCGAAGCCAACCGAAAAGCTATGTCTGGCGCAGATTTTTCACGGTGGGTCAAACCACATGACATTGCAAGAGTAGTTCTTTTTTTGGCCTCAGAAGATTCTAAACCGATTAATGGCGCAGCTATCCCGGTCTTTGGATTGGCATAAATCTTGTAAAGAAGACAATTGCAATAATCGAGATTGCAAGAACTGTCATCGCAATTGGTCCAAACTCGGGCACTACCGTTGTGCCAACAATCCCAATCTTTTCAGTAAGTGGAGTAATTGGTATCGTAACTACGTTAACTAGAGCTTCCTCAGTTATGGTAAAATTTCTTGTTTGTTGATTGTCCACCCAGACTCCAAGAAATGGTCCACTGACAAGGCCTTTTGGTAATTTTAATATGAGATCGCTATCACTTGTTGCCTTTCCTACCAAGACAAAGTTAACAGACTTGTCCTTTGTATTTACTGACGAACTGACAATATCTTTAACAGATGAATACTGGACATCGAATTTAGTTTGTCCGTCTCCTGCATCTTGGCCAACATTCTGTATTGTCTTAAAGCCAGGTGATGCTGCCTGAACGTAGACAGTTCCTACCATCCATGTGTAATCTTTATCATAATAATGCAAGACCCCGACGTCAGAGTCCTTTAGCACGTAAGTAAAGTATTGCCCTGGCACAAGTGGTCCGCTAGAGAATTTTCCATCGGCTCCACCTTCAGGTGTTCCAGAAGTGACGGAATGTTCAACGTTATCACTGTTGCCTATCTGAAGTGTATCCCCAACATAGGCGTTTATGGTAGGTGGATAAAAGGTAAGGGAAGTATACGGACTAGAAGAACCACTGTGAATCCTAACATCCAACGTAGCAGCAAAAGACGATGACACCAAAGGAACAAGCAAAACAAGTGCAACTGTTACAATTATTGCCTTGTACATGACACCAAAATGTAAGATCCTAAGTTAATAAATTTGATTATTTAATTAATCATAGCAGAAAATCTATTTGAAGCTTCAATGAGATCCTTTACGTCAGATTCCCTGTGCACAGAAGATATGGCACCAAGCTTTCCAGGCAGGAAAAATATGTCATCTCTTGCTATCATCTCAAAGTGATACCTGTGAAGTAGTTCTGTATCACATCTTGAAGCGTCCGAGGCATTTTTTATCTCGGTTATGCCATTTGCGAGAAAGTGAGGCATAAAAAGGGAACCAATTCCAGTCACCTCTACTTTGCCATCAAACGCTTTAGCAAGTCCCCGTCTTGCTTGGTTTCCAAGCTTGCCAATCTTTTTGTATACTGGACTAGAATTTTTCTTCAGATACTCTAGTATGGATTTTCCCGCAGTCATTGTAACAGGATTTGCAGAAAAAGTTCCGCCGCCGACATAGGACCGGTCTGCTCTGGTGCGAGTACTAGTGTCAACAACTTTCATTATCTCTTCTTTTCCACAAATTACTCCAATTGGAAATCCTCCACCAACAATTTTTCCTAATGTGACAATATCAGGGTCTAGATTCATGGTATTGTAAATGCAGCCAAAAGAAAATCTAAATCCTGTTACAATTTCATCAAGCAAAAATAGTGCACCATTCTTGTGTGCAAATTCTTCTAGTCCTCTCAAGTATTCCTTGGTACCAGGAATGCAGCCTCCCCCTCCTAGGAATGGTTCTACTATTATTCCAGCAAGATCACTTTTTACAGAGTCTAGTATATGAATTGATTTTCCAAGATCATTGTATGGTAATGAAACAATTTGAGATTGATCTCCTATTCCGGCACTCTCAGGTTCTTCAAATGGCCAGTTTACTGATTTGAGCAAGTCTGTTGTGTAACCGTGCCAACCTCCATCTATCTTTGCAATAATTTTCCTACCGGTTATGGCGCGTGCAATCCTTACTGCATACATTGTAGCTTCGGTTCCTGTCGATACATATCTGATTTTTTCTGCAACTGGAACTGCCTTTTGTATTATCTCAGAAAACGATACCGTGATATCATTTACAGTACCATGCATCCAGCAAGATTGTAATTGTTTTCTAACAAAATTTGATACTTGAGGTGCAGCATGTCCTAGAATCAAACTCCAGTGGCCCATCCAATAATCTGTATACTTGTTGCCATCTACATCAACAAGATACTTGCCTTTTGCAGACTTTGTAACAAACGGATAAGGCTCGAAAAATCTTATGTTGTGGCTGACACCATTTACATGAAATTTTTTTGATTTTTCAAATAGTTTGGCAGACTTGATAGTTTTTTTCTTGTAAATGTCATTAGCTGAATACAACGCAAAAACTAGTTTATCGGATTAATATTAGTGATCGCAAAAAATTTAGCAAAATTATTGACTTTAGGCATGGTTTATATTATTTCTGTTCAATTACCCTTTTGCATACGTAACAGCAAGGCGGCGCTTGTGATGACACTTGGTATTGTACCATCGCATGATTCACAGGCCTCCAGTTACGCATACAAAATGTGGGTTTGACCCAACGGTCTTATCTGAAATTTGAACAATGTGCAATCCACCAATTCCCAATAAAATATGTCGTACTTTGAATAAATGAATCCGGTTGATCCTGCCGGACCTGACTGCTATCGGATTGGTACTAAGCCATGCGAGTCATTGCAGCAATGCAAGGCGGACGGCTCAGTAACACGTGGTCAACCTACCTTGTGGACGTGGATAACCTCGGGAAACTGAGAATAAACCGCGATAGATCATTATGCCTGGAATGGCTTATGGTCGAAATAGTTTACTGCCACAGGATGGGACTGCGGCCTATCAGCTTGTTGGTGAGGTAATGGCCCACCAAGGCTATAACAGGTACGGGCTCTGAGAGGAGAAGCCCGGAGATGGGTACTGAGACACGGACCCAGGCCCT
>JACXTT010002468.1_pt1 | contig 29318 bp, 26 predicted proteins | sample 9270951 | NCBI WGS metagenome assembly JACXTT01 (sample SAMN15532306, study PRJNA645909) | rock metagenome | isolation source: weathered quartz diorite | place: Puerto Rico | collected 2017-06-21 | reverse complement strand
AAAGATGGGAAAGGTCCCCGGAGCAAAGATGCCGAAAATTTATTTCGTCAATTGGTTCCGGAGAGACGAAAGAGGCAAGTTTCTTTGGCCTGGATACGGTGAAAACAGTCGGGTTTTGAAATGGATTTTCGAACGGTGTAATGGAACAGCCAAGGCTGTCGAGACTCCGATTGGACGTTTGCCGAGGCCCGAAGACATTGACAGGCAGGGGCTGGACATGCCCGAGGCAAATCTCTCAAAACTGCTGAGCGTGGACGGGCCGGGTTGGATGGCGGAAATTCCGCAGATCAACAGCTTCTTTGATGAGTTTGGGGAACAGCTTCCCGACGAGTTGCGCCGACAGGTTGCGGCGCTTGAGCGTCGACTGAAGGGTTAGCCGGAAAAGAAAAAGGGGGACAGTCCCCATTTTCTGAACTACAAGAAAATGGGGACTGTCCCCCTTTTTCTTTTCCGGCTAAAACAAATCGGTGGGTTTCGCCGGTTTTATGGGCTCCTGCGGACGCGCCTTGATATACGGCCCGGTGACCATTTCTTTGTATCCCATGCCGGGGCCAATCATCGGAAACACGCACGCATCCGGATCGATCATCACTTCCAGAAACGCAGGCCCATTGTGGTGAACGAATTCCTGTAACACGGACTCGACATATTTCTTCTCGCTCACCCGGGCTGCAAACTCGAAACCATCGGCACGCGCCGCATTCACGAAATCTTTGCGATGAAGAAATTTTTCGGTCCCGCAAAAGCGCTCCGCAAAGAACATCTTTTGCCACTGCCGAACCATCCCATCGCCCTGATTGTTGAAGAGAATCGTCTTGACCGGCAGATTGTAATTCGTGACGGTCTCCATCTCGCCAATGTTCATGCGCAGGCTGCCATCACCGTCGATATTGATCACCAAACGGTCCGGCCGCGCGAACTGGGCGCCGATGGCGGCAGGCAAGCCAAATCCCATCGTGCCCATCGAGCCGGATGTGAGAAATGACCGCGGATGTTTGTAGTCGAGATACTGCGCGGCCCACATTTGATGCTGGCCCACGCCGGTACAAATGATCGCCTCGCCTTGAGTGATTTTGTTCAAGCATTCGAGTACGTAATGCGGCTGAATGAAGTCACAATCGCGATCGTAGCCGAGTGGATGATTCCGCTTCAGTTCGACGAGATGCGCCAGCCACGGCGAAAAGTCCTTTTTAAAACCGTCGCCGTAGCTCATCAAATCCTGAAGACCGCTTCGCGCATCCGAGACATGCGACCACGTGACTTGCTTCACTTTTCCGATTTCAGTCGCATCGATATCGATGTGCGCAATGTTTTTGGCATTGGGAGCGAAGGTCGCGACCTTGCCTGCAACACGATCGTCGAACCGGGCGCCAACCGCGATCAAGAAATCGCAATCTTCGACGGCGTAGTTCGCATACGCCGTACCATGCATCCCAAGCATCTGAAGTGACAGTGGGTGCGTCGTATCAAAGGATCCGAGAGCATGGAGCGTGGTGGTAACTGGAAGATTGTATGTCGTCGCAAACCGGCGCAGATCACGCGCGGCGTCGCTCTTGATCACTCCGCCGCCGGCATAGACTAAAGGACGCTCACTTTTCTCGAGCATTTCGAAAAACGCCCGGCCTTTTTCCTCAGACATCCGTGCGCCGTACAGCGCTTGCATCCGTTCGCGATAGCCGCGCAGCTCGAGCACTCCTTCGCCCTTGAATATGCCTTTCCAATTCTGAACGTCTTTTGGAATATCGAGAACAACCGGACCCGGCCGGTCGCTCCGAGCGATTTCAAACGCGGTTCTGACAGTCGCCTCGAGTTCTTCGGGATCCAACACGAGAAACGTTCGCTTCGCGCACGCACTCATGATGTTGAAGACGGGAGCTTCTTGAAAGGCATCGGTGCCGATGGCAGGACGCGGAACTTGTCCGCAAATCAGAACGATCGGAATTGAATCCGCCATGCAATCGCGGACCGGAGTCACACTGTTCGTAGCTCCCGGACCCGAGGTCACCATCGACACGCCGACTTTGCCGCTTGCACGGGCATAGCCGGCTGCCATAAAACCGGCGCCCTGTTCGTTTGCGGGAACGACGAGTTCGATCGGCTTGCGGCGTTTCGATTCCTGTTCGATGTTGTAACGGGCGAGCGCATCCCACGTCGGGAGGATGGCGCCGCCGCTATAACCAAACAAAACGTCGACGCCTTCGTCGGCCAGGATTTGAATGATCATGTCCGCGCCGGTCATTTCATGGCTGGCGAGCGGGTGCTTACCCTCACCCGACCCTTCGGGCCACCCTCTCCCGGTGGGAGAGGGTACATGCTCTGCGCGAGCGCTCATCGATCCTCCCGCGCTCCAACGGCAGCCGCAACGGGAGCAGCCTTCTGCTTCGGTTTCTGAAGGAACGACATCATTTCACGTAGCTGTTTACCCACGACTTCGATCGGAAGGGCCGCTTCGGTCTCGCGCATTTTCTTGAAGTTCGGCCGGCCCGCTTCGTTCTCCGCGATCCATTGCTTTGCGAACGTGCCGTCCTGCACTTCTTTCAGAATCTGTTTCATCGTCGCACGCACATGCTCGTCGATGACGCGGGGCCCGCGCGTGTAATCGCCGTATTCGGCTGTGTCGCTGACGGAGTAACGCATGTAGCTCAAACCACCTTGATAGAACAAATCAACGATGAGCTTCAGCTCATGCAGGCATTCGAAATACGCGATCTCCGGCTGATACCCCGCTTCGACCAACGTCTGAAACGCAGTCTTCACCAACATGCTGACGCCGCCACAAAGGACAGACTGCTCGCCGAAAAGATCACTTTCGGTCTCTTCCTTGAACGTCGTTTCTATAACGCCGGCTTTCAAGTTGCCCGTCGCCCAAGCATAAGCCAATGCATTCTGTTTCGCCTGGCCGCTGACATCTTGATGCACCGCGAGGAGGCCTGGAACGCCCACACCTTCAACGAACAGTTCGCGCATCCGATGGCCCGGCGCCTTAGGCGCGATCATGCTCACGTCGATGAATGGCGGCGGCACCACCTGGCCAAAATGGATATTGAAGCCGTGCGCAAACATCAACGTCTGGCCGGCACGCAGATGAGGTTCGATGGACTCTTTGTAAACTTTCCGCTGCTTCTCGTCCGGGATGAGAATCATGATCACGTCTGACGTCTGGACAGCCTGTTCAATCGTCGTTACCGGAAGTCCCTCTTCCTTTGCGCGAATCGCCGAAGGGCTACCTGCATACGTCGCGACTTTTACATCGACGCCGCTGTCGCGCATATTCAGTGAATGCGCATGCCCCTGGCTGCCGTAGCCGATAACTGCGACTTTCTTGGATTTGATCAGGCTGGGGTTGCCGTGCTTTTCGTAATAGACGTTGGCCATGAAGTCTCCTTGTCAGTCACCTCCACCGAGATGACATCAATCTGCTTGTGAAGTTGTTTAACAATTTGTTCCGCGAGGGCCGGGCTGCAGTGCGCCACCATCGTGATGCGTGAGAGGCCAGGTTCCGAATCAGGAACGACCATCAACCGCTCGATATTGTACCCGCGGGAACTAAATAGACCGGTTATGTTGAATAAAACGCCGAAGCGATTTTCGACCAGAATCGAGAACGTGAATATAGGAAGCTGTTCCATAAATAATGCCACCTACCGACCGATCGGTAGGTGATTCTAGCATGGTGTGCGCGCGAATCGCTATGGTAATGTTTCGCGGCAGGAACGCGGATTCTATGACACAGCTTCTCGAAGGCAAGACCGGACTCATCATGGGCGTGGCCAACAAGCGCAGCATCGCTTGGGGCATTGCCAATTCGGCGTCGAAGGCAGGCGCACGGCTTGTTCTTACGTATCAGAATGAACGACTTGGCGAAAATGTCCGAGATTTAGCCCCACAGCTAAATGATCCGTTGCTCGTGGAATGCGATGTTGCCAACGACGATCAAATCCATCGGTTGATGTCTCGCATTCAAGAGCAAATCGGACATCTGGATTTCATGGCTCATGTTTTGGCCTACGCGCCACGGGAAGCGCTCAACGGCATGTTTGCGGATACCAAGCGAGACGATTTTCGAATAGCCCTGGACATCAGCGCCTATTCGCTGGCAGCCGTTTCCAGAGCTGCTTTGCCGCTGATGAAGGATCGGCAGGGGGCGATTGTCACACTCACGTACCTGGGCGCGGAACGCGTCATCCAAAATTACAACGTGATGGGTGTAGCGAAGGCTGCCCTTGAAGCTTCCGTCCGATATCTTGCCAACGACCTCGGGCCGCACGGCATTCGGGTCAATGCGATTTCTGCCGGTCCCATCAAAACTCTGGCCTCTTCGGCCGTCGGCGGCATTTCCAACATGATCAAACTCCACACCGAACGGGCGCCCTTGCGAAAGCAGGTCGACATCGACGAAGTCGGCGATGCGGCGTTGTTCTTACTGAGTCCTCTTTCACGAGGTATTTCTGGTGAGGTGATCTACGTGGACGGCGGTTACCACATTTTGGGCGTGTGATCGCCTAAGCCGCGCGGACGATCGAGCTGAATTCCGCGTGCGCTCTCTCCATTTCCCCGAGTTGGCGGTTGATCATCGCGCGAGCATGCGGGGTCAGATAGCCGGCAAGGGCTTGGCGGTAAGACTCCAGAATCGTTTCAAAGCCGACTCTGCTGCCCAAACCGCGCGGATGAGATTTAGCAGTTGACTCCGCTGCGAGACGTTGGAGTTCGGTTCTCAGCTCGAATTCGAACTGCGCCACTTTTCCATATATTTTCTCTGCGAACCGCCGTATCAGGGGATCTGCATCGATTGCTGCTGCTGTGGACGCAAATGAGTACGCACCCTGGTTGACAGTTTCAACCAACTTGACAATTCGTCGGATCGAGTCGCCTTTGCTTTCCTGCATCGAGCGCTATCTAGCAAGTCAAATGCCGCTTTCTATGGGTCACAAACTGGAAGGGATGTGCCACCACGCGGTTTTGAATTTCCACCTACGAAGTTTCTGAACAATCCAGCTTCTTTTAGTAAATCCACAATGAGGCCAAGCTGTGCCTCCGTTAGCGGGAAACACGATATCGTCATGCGTTTTTCGATTCTGCTAGCGTCCCAGGCTTACAGATCTTCTCAATTCATGAGCCAATGTGCGGTTGAAGATGGACAGGCGACGGCTCGCCCTGCGGATCGCGCCAGTGATCGATTATCGAGATTTTCTGCACACAGCCGACAGTGCAGTGCGGCGCGCAAGTTTTCTTGGTGGAGTATTCTCGCTCGACATCGGCAAACGTATATTTTTCGAGTGGAATGCCGGGGTAACCGCGCTGCTGCGAACAATAGTGAACGAGCCCGTCCTCACAAATGTAGAGGTACCGCGCGCCGGCGCGACATCGCCAGTCGTTTGGTTTTCCGCGCGCTAGGTTTTCCTGAAACCAGTACAGGCGGCTATAGCTCTGCTTGGCGTAGCTTTTGATTTCGCGATAAACACGTTCTTCCCGGCGGTTCAAAGGTTTCACGGAACCAGTGCCGTCATGGATGATTCCCATCGAGCTGGCAAAGCCCAGTTGCAGCGCCCGATTGGTGATCGCCAGCGCGTCTTCGGGATTTTGAATGCCACCGCCGATAACAGAATTGATGTTGACTGCGAACTCCGCAAATTCCGCCAGATACTCCAGCTTCTTGTCCAACACCTTCAGGCTCTTCTTCGAAACGTCGTCGGGTTGAACATTGTCGATGCTGATTTGCAAGTGCTCGAGGCCGGCTTCGTTCAGAGCCGCGATCTTCTTCGGCGTCAAAAGATATCCATTCGTGATGATGCCGGCGATCATGCCGTGATGCCGAATACGTTTGATGATGAGTTCGATTTCCGGATGCAGTAACGGCTCTCCCCCGCTGATGGTGACGATCGCCGTCTTCAAATATGCCAGCCGGTCGATGCGGCGAATCATTTCATCGGTTGGAATCGGCGGAGAGAAATCGTCGTACTCGTTACAGTACGTGCACGCAAGATTGCACCGGCGCGTTGGGATGATGTGAGCAAGAAGCACATGGCGCGTGGACGTCAATCCGTGAACAATCATGTGAATTTCGCGCCAGCGTAGCTTGAGCTTGTTCTGCCACTTCATGAAGTTGAGTAAGATAGCACATTCGAATTGCGAAATTCGAATCACGACACTATAGTGCGAAGCCCGATGTCTTCTCCAAACCTCGCCGACGTTCTCGGCAAAATCAATGATGGTATCTGCGTATTGAGCGCAGAGCGGCAGGTCTCATTTGTGAACGAAAAGGCGTCGCAAATTTTCGAAGCGGCTGACGAGGTTTTTAATAAAAAGATCAACGACGCTCTGAAAGACCGCGTGACAATGCGTTTCGAACATTTTCACGGGCCGCTCAACCGATGGTTTGAACACCACACCTATCCGAATGCCGACGGTGGGATGACATTGGTTTCATGTGACATCACATCCCGGCATCGTGTGGAGGAAGCGCTTCGATCGAGCGAAGAACGCTTCCGCCGTGTCATCGAGTCCAACATCATCGGCGTTATCGTCGTTGAAAACGGTCTCATCACCGAGGCGAACGACGTCTTCCTCGGCATGGTCCAGTATTCGCGCGTCGATCTGGTTCGAAGACAGCTTCGATGGCGTGAACTGACTCCGCCCGAATTCGACGCTCTTGACGCGAAAGCGCGGAGCGAATTGGAATCCGCAGGTGTGTTCTCGCCGTATGAGAAAGAATTTCTTCGAAAGGACAGCCGCCGCCTTCCGGTCTTGATCGGCGGCGTCGCCACGCAAGCCGACGATAAGACACATGAAACGCTGTGCCTTGCATTAGACCTTTCGGAGAGGCGACGCACTGAAGAGCGCGTACGGTCCATCGTAGAGGTAGGCAAGATCCTGGCGGTATCGCTCGAATACGAAAAAACGTTTACTGAAGTGGCGGAATTCATCGCGTCGAAGCTTGCCGACTCTTGCCTTGTATTCGTTCAGGAAGAAGGCCGGTTGGTCCGAACGGCCGTGGCTCATTCAATGCCATTAGCAGCCGAAGGTGAACTGCATGCGGAATTGAATCGCGTCATGACGACGGGCAAGGTCGTGGTGACAAATGGTCTGCCTTCATGTGCGCTGGTACCCATTATCACCAGGGATGAAATTACTGCGGTACTTGTTGTGGCTCGGCGGTCCCGTGCGTTCGATCTCGAAGACTTGAATTTGTTCCAGGTATTCGGCCGCCGAATGGGCCTCGCATTAGAAAACGCCCGTCTCTATTACGAAGCCCAAAGAGCCAATCGCTTAAAGGATGAATTCGTGGCAATCGTCTCCCACGAACTGCGCACTCCTCTGACGCCGATCCTGGGCGGCGTTTACATGATGCGCCAGGAACCACATGACGACAGCGTTGTCGGCCGCGCGTTGGATTTGATCGAAAGGAACGCGAAGACGCAGATGAAAATTGTAGACGATCTTCTCGACGTGTCTCGCGCATTGAGCGGGAAGTTGCGCTTGAATATGGAACCGGTGGATCTTTCACACGTGATCCGCTCTGCTGTCGAGACGGTGCGTCCGGCAACCGAAGCGAAGGATATCCGCGTCGATGTGCATATCGGTATCCTTACCGGCATGGTTTCCGGCGATCCGGACCGTCTGCAACAGGTTGTCTGGAATCTGCTCTCGAACTCCGTCAAATTCACACCGAACTTTGGGCGGATCATTGTTGAACTGAAGGAATCCTCCGGCCACGCCGAACTCCGAGTCAGCGACACAGGTATTGGAATCGAACCCGAGTTTCTTCCGCACATCTTCGAAAAATTCCGGCAAGCCAATACGTCGCGCACCCGGACACATGGCGGTCTCGGGCTCGGTCTCGCTATCGTTCGACACCTTGTGGAATCGCACGGCGGAACAGTTCATGCCGAAAGTCCCGGCGACGAACAAGGAACTACATTCATTGTGAGATTACCCGTGCGGCCTGCCGCGCGGTCAGCTACGGTTTGAACTTCAAGACGACGCGGATTTTTGCGGGAAGGGGTTCGAATTCCCATTGGCGCACCGCTGCTGTGGCCAGGCCGCCAAAAATGTCCGGTGTAGCAGAAATGAGCCAGATGCCGCCGACTTTTCCTTCTTCCGTGACTTGCACGTCGAGTACGACCTCACCCGAAAGTTTCTGTTCCAAAAGTTCGGGGGGATAGTACGGCGTTACAACACGGCTGACGTGTGGCCGGTTCCCTGAGTCGGCTTGCAAGTCATACCCGACATAGTGAAACGTACTGCTCATGTATGACTTCCAGTTTGCGGCCTGTTCGGTTTGGCTCTCTTCCCGCGCTTGCTTGCTAACGGGGAGCCGAGCTGCTTGTTGAGCAAGACGAACAGCCTCTTCTATTCGCCGTACCTCTTCCATGTAGATGTTCGCCAGCGCCAGATATACTTCGGCATTCCGAGTTTTCATCGCGGCAGCTTCTTCGAGAATCGTCTTCACCGCTGGAATATCCATATCCCCGAGTCCAACCAACTGGACTGCAGCACGGGGCGCGAGAAATGGATCCAATAGCGCGTCGACAAAGAACTCGCGCGCCGCAGGATCGCCTGAAATTTTGGCGAGAATTCCTCGATAGTATGAAACGCGCGTGGAGTCCGGCGCCCGTGCGGCCAAGATCTCGAGGTGGTGGCGAGCCTCGGTGAATTTCCCGTTTGCGAGGAAGATCTCCGCGATCGACATCTGGGCTTCGGCGTCCGGAATCGATTCAATACGCGTGTCGGCTTCTTCCGCAGAAACCTTGACGATCGTTCGCGTCGAGCGTTGCACGAAGGCTTTCAGGTAATTCTGAAAACCAAGCTCCAAATCGCGTTCGTTGACATTCAGGTACTGCAGAAGATTGGCATCGCCCTTTTGCAAGGCAGCCAAATACTGTCTGAAGCGTGCTGCATGCTCGCCATGCATCATGTAATGCATGAATGCCCATGCCTGAGCATAGTAGACGCTCGCTTTCGAAGACTCGTTGTAATAGGAAGAGCTCGAATCAACCTCGAAAAAATTCTTCAACGAAAGCATCGAACTCGTCTTCAGTAGCTGCAGCCGATCGTTGGAAATGGCTCCCAATGAGATTTCATCGTCCCGAATTTCTGCGGTTGAAAAATACTCCGCAAGACCTTCGTTCAACCACGTCGGGTGGCTCCGAAGACCGCGGGCGATGAAGTAATGAGTGAGCTCGTGATAGACGACGCTGGTGAGCGTTTCGGGGAAGACGCGCCCGGATAAAACGATGAAGTCACGATCAGGGCCGCCCTGGTAATAGCCTGCCACAGCTACTTTGCGGCCGTTGTACTCGGGCTCGAGTTCTTTCAACGTCTGTTCGTCACCGACGAGCAAGACCTCGATCGGCAACTCAGGTAATTCGGTGCTGCGAAAAACCAGAGTGGTGCCGACGAGTTGGTGGAAACCCTCCAGTTCTTTCAACACCCGCCTTGCCCGCTCTTCCCCCGCCGAGGATTTCACGATGTAAGTGTCCGAACTTACCTGAATCCAGGAGAGGAATAGGGAGAAGACGACGCTACCGAGCATTGCGGGAGGATTTTAGCACTGCGTCTGCTAGAATTGCGCGCCGTGACGCGTAGATTCACGATCGGCCTGCTGTTGTTGGTCAGCATTTACGGCGTCGGCAGCGTGGGCTTTAAGCTTTTCAGTCCCCAGACACCGTTCATCGATTGCCTCTACATGTCGGTCATTACGGTGGCTTCCGTCGGATTTATGGAGGTGATCGATAGTACGGGCAGACCGGGACTGCGCATATACATCATGAGCCTCATCCTGTTTGGCGTAGCGATCCATCTCTATGCTGTATCGATCGTGACGGCTTTCGTGGTTGAAGGGGATCTCTCCGACTACTTCTGGAAAAGACGTATGACCCGAAAAATCGAATCTATGAATGGACATTACGTGGTGTGCGGCGCCGGTGATACGGGAATGCGCATCATCGACGAGTTGGCCCGAACGCGACGCGACTTCGTCGTGATCGATTCGGACTCGCGCGCCATCAACCAACTGAAAGAAATGAAACACGTCGTGCTCGTTCAGGGAGACGCTTACGAAGAAAGCATCCTTGAGAGCGCGGGGATCCGGCGGGCCGCGGCCGCTGCGATTGCGTTGCCGACGGATCGAGACAATCTTGTGACAACGCTTAGTATCCGCACGATGAATCCTAAGATTCGCATCGTCGTTAAAGAAATCGAGCCCGGTATGGCCACGCGCTTCCGGCGCGCCGGGGCGGATGCGATTGTGAATCCTGCGACGATCGGTGGTCTGCGTCTCGTTTCGGAGATGGTTCGGCCTTCAGTCGTCTCATTCTTGGATCAGATGCTTCGCGACCCTACACATGCCTATCGCATTGAAGAGCTCGAGATCGGTCCTCAATCGCCTTGGGCGCACCGATCATTGAAGGATGTCCCGCTTCATTCCGAATACAAACTTCTGGTCGCTGCCGCACGGGACGCGCAAACAACGGAGTTCACATACAATCCCGCCGGTGATTGGATCATCAAACCCGGGCAAACGTTGATCGTCCTGGGAAAGGCGGATGACGTGAAGCGCGCACGAGAAGTAGCTCAGGTGACGTGACACGGCGTGAATATGTATGCGGGGAAATTTAAAATTGGACGAATCCTGCATCTCAAATCCGAAATCCGAAAACGTAAATTGGACTTGAAAAGTCCGGAACTTGGCGGAGTCCAATTTTAAATTTCGGATTTCGGATTTGAGATGCAGGATTCGTCCAATTTCAGTTCCCGACTCTCTTTCCTTCCGCGTCGTAGACTTCAACGGGGCCGTACTTCTCCATCACCGGTTTGATTTTGCTGACATCACCAACCGCGACCACTTGAAGATTTTCCGGATTGATGTACTTCCGGGCGACGCGTTGAATATCATCCGCGGTGACGGCCATGACCTGTGCAGGATACGTATCCCAGTAGTCGGGAGGAAATCCGTAAATCTTGCGAACGATGGCGTATCCCAACAGTTCCGTCGGCCGCTCGAGCGACAGCGCGAAGCCGGCAACGATGGCGCGCTTGGCTTCATCCAACTCGGTCGTTGGCACTTTCTCGTCCCGGATGCGTTGGAACTCTTTCAAGAATTCCGTCATTGCACCCGCCGTTACTTCGGTGCGCACATCTCCGCCCGCACGCCAAGGCCCGGGATACTTGAGGGCGGTGAAGCTGCTGTACACGCCGTACGTGTATCCCTTTTCTTCACGTAAATTCAAAAACAGCCTGGCCGCCGGCCCGCCGCCTAGGAGGTGATTTGCGACAGTAAGCGGAATGTAGTCAGGATCGCGGCGATCGATCGCGATATTGCCGAGCACAACGGTCGTCTGCACCGATCCGGGTCGATCTACCAACAACACTTTCTTCGATGGCACGACTGTAGGATTCCGAGGCAGTACTTCCCTCAACTCCGTTTTCTTCCAACCCGCGAGCGCTCGCTCGAGTTTGGGTACAACTTCCGTTGCCTTCACATCTCCAGTGATGCCGAGGATCGCATTCTGCGGCGTGTATTTTTCTTGATGCCACTTCGCAAGCATCTCCGGTGTGATGGCATCAATCGATTCGTTAGTCGCAGCCACGACGGATGCGGGGTGCGAACCATAGACAGCCTTGCTGAATCTTTCGCTCGATAGAAAATTAGGGTTCGCGCGCTGCTGACGCAATTGCGCCTTGAGTCGTTGTTTCAGCCGATTCAGCTCGTCGGCCGGAAAATTCGGATTCAAAAGGATGTCGTTTGTCAACGCGAGCCATTGATCGAAGTTGTCGCTCAATCCGGACGCATTTATCAATGTCGCCGAAGAACCGAAGCCTGCGGATGCCGATATCTCGGCACCAAGTTGTGCCGCTTGTTCCGCAATTTGAACGCTCGTTTTCGTTTTCGTGCCTTCCCGCAACATTTGTGCTGTGATGCTCGCCAATCCCGGAGTATTCGAAGGCTCGAACAATGGCCCGGCTGCGCTGATGTTGTATTGCAGCGAAATCATCGGCAGCCGATGGTTTTCCATGATGAGAACTGTCAGACCATTCGAGAGTGTCGCTTCGGTTGCACGAGGAAGCGTCACCTTGAGTAGGTCCTTCGAGACCGGGGCCCGATTCTTTCGTTCAACTTTGCTGATATCGGCCGAGTGGTCTTCCTGTGCACCAGCTGAACCCACAAAACCGAGCAGCAATATCGCAAGGAACAAAAGGAATACTTTGCGCGCTATCATTGAACGCCTCCCGCTTGCGGCTTAGGTACAGTTGTCAAGACCGTGCGATTGGATTCGATGAGATATGTGCGAGCAGCCTTTAGGATCTGGTCTTTCGTGACACTCATCAGCTTGTCGTTTCCGGTGTTGACGACATTAGGATCGTTGTAGAACACCGCCGCTTCACCGAGCGCTTGAGCCCGATACAAGGTCCCTTCGAGCTGTTCGACCTTGCCGCGCTTGACTTCCATTCGTACCTTCTGCAGTTCGGCGTCGGTCACCGGCTCCTTCTTCACGCGTTCCAGTTCTTCATAAACGAGCTTCTCGACTTCCTTCGGATCTTTGCCCGGCGTGATGAGGACATCGACCAAGAACAATGCCGGTCCCCGGCGTTCGAACGTACCTGCGCCTTCTTGAACCGCGACTTGTTTTTCCCGCACCAAGGTCTGGTAGAGACGTGAAGACTGTCCCGTCGAAAGGATCTCACCAAGCACATAGAGCGTGTACCAATCCGGCGTGTTGCCCGGAGGAATTTTGAACGCGATGTCCAATCTCGCAATTTGGGCATGAGGATCTTCGAGGGTTTTGCGGCGCTCTCCATTTTGTTTAGGTTCGCTCATATCCGGTGGCTTGGGCGCGGGCTGTCCAGGAATGGCGCCGAAATACTTTTCGATCTTCTGCAACGCCTCGCTGGTTTTGAAATCTCCGACTAGCGTCAATACCGCATTGTTGGGGGCGTAGTACGTCTTGAAGAAGTCGGAGACGTCCTTCAGCGTAGCTGCATTCAAGTCTTCCATCGAACCGATGGTGGAGTGCTTGTAAGCGAAATTGTCGTAAGACGTTTCAAACAACGTATCGAAGGTCTGGCCGTACGGCTGATTATCGTGTGTCTGCCGCTTTTCTTCCTTTACGGTCTCGCGCTGGTTTTCAAGATTCGCGGGAGTGATCGCAAGCGACTTCATGCGATCGGCTTCAAGGAAAAGGCCGAGATCGAGTTGATTCGCCGGTAGCGTTTCGTGGTACTCCGTGCGATCTCCGTTCGTCGACCCGTTCATGCCGCCACCATTGTTTTCAATGATGATGAAATGCTCGCCTTTGCCCACGTTCTCGGATCCCTGAAACATCATGTGCTCGAACAAATGCGCGAAGCCGGTGCGGCCGTCGCGCTCGTCGCGAGATCCAACGTTGTAGGTAATGGAAATGGAATAGGTCGGCGCCGCATGGTCTTCCGACAAAATGACGCGCAAACCGTTCTTCAATCGGTGTTCCGTGTATTTGACCGATTGCGCCTTTGCCAGCGCGACGGTCAAAAGGAACATCAGGGCGGTCAGAAAAATCTTTTTGCTTGGGTTCACTTTGTTCTCTCCATCCAGTCGATGCAATCGATCAGACTCCGGTGCATCACATCCGCAGGTTGATGGGCACGCCGGCCATGGCCCGGCAACACCCATTCGAAACGGAAGTCGAGCAAGCGTTTCATTGATTTTGTTTGTTCGCGCCAAGAGTACCACGCCACATCCCGGAACGCGACCAAACCATGCCGGTTGTCGGACCACGCTAAATGGTCTCCGGTAAACAGAAACTTATTTCGATAGAGGAAGACGACATGCCCTCGCGTATGGCCCGGCACTGGGATCGCGAGGATCTCGCCATCCAATGGGATCGGTTCGTCTCCTTCGAAAAACTCCTCCGCGTTGATTCCTCTTGCATCGGCCCGATGAATGAAGCGTCGGCAACCGAAATGTTGGTTGAACTTTTCATGATCCGCAACATCGTCCCGATGTGAGAACAACATCATCGAAATGCCTCCCATTTGTTCCATGCGCCGCACCAAGGTTCGCGCGAACCGGGGCGAATCGATCAAGACGTTCCCTTCCGGACGCGCGATGTAATAAGACGCGGCGCCGTAGGAATTCGGTGACGCATATCCGCAAAAATAAACGTTGTCGTCGATCGGTTCGGGATATGAATCGGCTGCGGCTCGCACATCGAGCTTTTCACGTGTGCCGATAGACCCGGTAGGACAGGCGACGAGGGCCATCCCCGCCCGATGGGTCTCGGACTTCGAGTTCGGCTGGTGATATACGGCGGAATGATCGTCTTCTTCCTTGAAGACCGACGGGGCTATCTGCCGGCAGAGATCGCAATCGATGCACGTATCGTCAACAAAGAAATTGCCGGCAATGTTGTCGGCGTAGGCACGGTTCGAATTGGCCATAAGGAGATTGTAGCGCTATAACAACGCGTCAATCTTGGCCACTCGCCGGCGATGACGTTCCTCAGTAAGATCGGTAGAGAGCCAGACCCGTACGATCTCGCGCATTTTGCCGTTTGAAATCATCTTGCCACCCAAGGTCAAAACGTTGGCGCCGTTGTGTTCACGGCTGTTGCGCGCGGATGCCTCGTCGTAACACATGGCTGCCCGGATACCCGAAATTTTGTTCGCCACCATACACGAACCAATGCCGGCGCCATCGATCATGATGCCGAGGTCACACGTTTTTCGTGCTACAGCTAAAGCGACGGCTTGGGCGAAGTCCGGATAATCCACGGGAGAAGTGGAGTTCGTCCCGAAGTCCTGATATTCACAACTCAGTTCCTCGAGCACCTTCTTCAAAGCTTCCTTCATTTCAAAGCCGCCATGGTCGGCGCCAATTGCGATCTTGCGGGACTTTCGACGGTCATGGACGGCCACAGGAATCCGTTCAAAGGCGATATGCCGTTCGCGAGCGAGGTCGGCGGCCAGAGGGGTGATGAGGGCATTTTGAGAAATCCGCAACGTCGAGCCAGTGGCAATCGCGCGAATGTCTTCCTCAGTGATCAGTGTTCGATCCGTCAAGTCCGCCATAGCCGCGATGCCATTGTAAATGAAGCCTTGCTAGACTTGGTGCCGTGTTTGGCGATTCCCCGCTCAAGAAAGTCGCTTTGCTGCTCGGCATCGCGATCGTCGCTGTCGGGTTCGGATATTACGTTTCGCAGCGTCCTATGGATTTTCGGGTGTATTACTATGGGGCTCGCGGAGTGTTCGACGGCACTCGGCCGGTATACGGACCCAGTAGCGGCCTCGGTTGGCCGATGCACTATCGGTACCCACCGTTGTTCTTGTTGCTTTTTGCGCCGCTCGCGGCAATGCCGTTGGGATTGGCGGCAGCGGTTTGGGTCGTGGCGAAGATTGGGGTGTTGGTGTGGCTCGTGGAGGCTTTGTGGAAACGCGGGTTAAAGCCCGCGACCACATCGGGTAGCACATACGGCATTGTGTCGTTTCTTTTCATAACGCCCTACCTCATTGAAGAGTTCCGTTACGGAAATGCGCAGTTCTTCGTCCTCGCGTTGACCATCGCGGGATTGCTGACACTTCGTGACAAGCCGTGGCTCGCGGCCGCCTGCTTTGGGCTCGGCATCAGCATCAAAGTGTGGCCGGCATTTTTCCTTCCTTACTTGGCGGTGCGGCGGGATTGGAAACCCGTCATTCGTACGGTTTGTTTTGTAGTGGCGCTTGCTCTCCTGCCCTCACTCTATTTCGGCGTTCAGGGAAATCTGAACCTGCTCGCGCAGTGGCTCGCGCAAGAGTCACAAACGCAATTCAGCGAAAGTGAAATTTGGTTCCAAAACCAGTCGTTGCGCGGTGTGTTGATGCGGTATCTAACGGTGATCGATTACTCACAAGTACCCGATGCAAACTATCCGAACACGAACTTCGCAGCCATGAATCCGGCAACCGTCCGCGCCCTCTGGCTGGCTTTGGCGGGAGCAATATATGCAGGTTTCCTCTTCCTAGCATATAAGCGGCGGGAGAGTGATGCTTGGTTGTACCACGCGATAGCATTTTGTTTCGTCGCGCTGTTGGAACCTTTCACTCAGAAATATGCGCTCGCCGTCCTCCTATGGCCCGCCATCGCGGCGGCTGGACTGATGAAAAGACCGCACCTACGCCTCCTTGTTTATGTCGCGACGATTTTAGTACTTGTTCAACCCTTAGTGCCCGGGGCAAGCGCTCAGCGGCTTCTTCAGGTGTTGGGCATAGATTTTGCTGCGACGCTGTTGCTAACGATAGCGCTTTTATGGACTGCGTGCAGCGAGCATCGTTCGACAAATGGCTGATTGCTTCGTCCAAGGTCGTGAGGTAGACGCCAAATGATCACCAAGGTTCGATTCTCAGCAGCTCTTCTCGCCATATCGCTTCTCACAATCTTCGCCTTTGCCGGACAGGAGGATAAAAATAACAAGAAGAAACCGAAGAACTCCGATATCGAGAACATCGGAACGCGAGACATCAATAAAGGCAACATTCTGCCCACGATGTCGCTACAGAAGGAGGTTGCGCTGGGGCGTCAACTGGCCGCCCAGGTCGAGCGACAGTCAAAGCTGTTCAACGATCCCGTTGTGAGCGAGTACGTCAACCGCGTGGAACAGAATATTGTTCGCAACTCCGACGCAAGAGTTCCATTCACCGTAAAGATTATTGAATCCAATGAAGTGAACGCGTTTGCCCTTCCCGGTGGCTTTCTCTTCGTCAATACGGGCCTGATTCGGGCAGCCGATGACGAAGCCGAGCTCGCCGGCGTGCTAGCCCACGAAACCGCTCATGTAGCGGCACGTCATGGGGCGGAGACCGCGTCAAAAGAGCAGGCCGCGAACCTGGCTTCCGTTCCCTTGATTTTTCTGGGAGGAGTGGCCGGCGTCGGAGCCCGGCAGGCCGCAGGCCTCGCTATTCCGTTGAGTTTCTTAAAGTTCACACGCAGCCAGGAAGCTGAAGCGGACTACCTCGGTGCACAATACATGTACAAGGCAGGATACGATCCCAGCGCCATGCTGAGCTTCTTCGAGAAACTGCAAGCAAAGGAAAAGGCCCAGCCCGGAACGATGTCGTCGCTATTCACGGATCATCCGCCCACCGCAGCCCGCATTGCGGCAATCAAGCATGAAATCGAAACAATTTTGCCCAGCCGCGAGCAGTATGTCGTCTCGACTTCGGAATTCGATACGGTCAAAGCAAGGTTGCTTCCTCTGCAAAATCGCCCGCCCATAGCCGATGAAACGAGACCAAGCTTCGGTCGCACGTCTCCGAATAGTCATCCAGACTCCGATCCTCAAACTCAACCCAATGACTCTCAGTCGGCCGGAGATGATCGACCCACTCTGAAGCGCAAGAGTAATTGACGGTAGCCACAAGCCGGACTTGAATCGTCCCAATTCGCGAAATTGGCGTAATTGGCGGCCCGTCTCCGCCTGCAGCCCCAAGCATGCGTGACGCGTGGATCATCGGCGCGTATACTCGCAACTTCACTCGATGCCAATGAATCCCGAAGTTCGTCAATTTATCGATCAGGCTAAGTTTAATCGCGGCGCAATCGAGCAGATGGCGGCGATGCTTCCAGTAGATGACGGGGAACTGGATGCATGGGTTGCCGATGCCGTACGCGACACCGATCAGATGGCATTTTTACTACTCGTTATGGGAGCGCTTGCGAAGCATCGTCCGGTGGATGCACGGCATCTGGTTGGTGGAGCCAAGCTGCTGCCGCATCCGGCCTATGTTGTTGCCGTCGCGATGCGCATGAACGGCGAGATGCCCGAATATTTGTTGGAGGGACTCCGTCATTCGCTCATGTCTCCCGAAGCGCATGCCACAGCGCTCTACTGCGCAGCGATTTGGTGTGAGGAGCATCGGAATGGATTGTATCCCGCCGGACTGATTCCAGAGGCACGGGCACTCGCACGGCGTTCGAAACCGCCCACAGAAGTTTTCGCGTTTCTGCTTGCTCTAGCCGTTCACACCAAAGACTCCGGACTTGCATCGATCCTGAGGCAGCACATTCCCGCATTCTCCGACGATCAGTGGAAAACTACAGAAGCAGCCGCCGCTTCGGATATCGAGAAGGCCGTGGCGAATTTCAGGCGTCCCGTGTTGGAAGTGATGCCCGACGAGGTCCCCGATATGCTGCAGGCGGGACATACGATCCGCCGGGCAGTCCCGCGTATCGGCCGCAACGAGCCTTGCCGATGTGGCAGCGGCAAGAAATATAAAAACTGCCACTATGCCGACGACCAGAAACGTCTGCACGAGTCGTCGGAGGTGGCAGGGGTGACCCAGAAAGAGCTCTATGCGAAGTTCGAGCCGCACCTGACTGAGGCGCTGATGAAGAAGATCGGGCCAGTTGAGGCCATGCGGTTGGACCCCCAACAAATTCCTCGACACCTATTAACCGAATATTTCATCCGTCTCGCCTCCTTCAATTTATTCGAGCGTGCCATTGAAGCGTTTGAACAGCTGGGCTATCGAGAGGATCTCCAAGAGGCATGGCGATTCGTCATGTTTGCAATCGTTCGCGCTCGCCGCCAGGACATCGCGGAGCGTTTGGTGAGGTTGCGCGGGACTTCTTTCAGCGACGATCACCTCGACATCAGCGAGCGATTGCTGCTTGCGGAAAAAGACGCCGCAAAGTGCCTCGAGATGATCGAGGACGCCGCAATGCAAGCTCTGAAAACTCAGGAGGACGACGATCTGCTTGAGCTCGCCTATGCCGTCACGTTTTCAAAATACAGTGGCCTGGGCCTTCTGCTGTACCGCGGCGTCATGCCTCTGGTTTCGCCCGAGCAGGCGGCGAGTTGTTATGAGCAGATGCTCATCGTCCGCGATCGCTTGAACCTGACTCCGGACGACCCGATTAGCGAATTGGTCGATGCCCGCCTGGCGACTGCCGGCGACGAAAACAAGGATGCAGCGGCGGTTCGCGAGTTACGGGAACAGTTGGAAGCAAAACGGCACGAGACACGTGCGTTGAGAGAATCGCTCGAGCAGCTGCAAAAAGAACTCGCGCGTGTCGAGCGGGGCGCGGCTGTGACGGCTTCGACAGCTACTGCTGCGTCGACCGATGAGCGCGCATGGAAAGAACTTCGGCAGAAAATCGTGACGCTCGAAACGGCTTTGAAGGAGACACACGACGAGCGGAACGTTCTTCGCCGCCGCTTGCAGAAGGCAGAGGGCGATTTGGAAGAGCTTCGGCATGCTTCTCCGGTTCCGGCAAATCCCGATACGACGCCCGCCGACAATGAAGAAGATCTTCTGATGCCGCAAGAGATGGAAACCAGTTACCCCCTGCGCCTGATCGAATTCCCCAGAAATTTTCAACAGCGTCTTAATGAGGTTCCTCGCCACGTCGCCCGCTCCGCGATGTTGCTGCTCGGCAGGCTCGCCGCCGGCGATCCGGCGGCATTTGTGGGAGCCGTTCGCCTCAAAGCCGCTCCCACAGTAATGCGGCAACGCGTCGGTATCGATTTCCGATTACTGTTTCGCCTGCATGCCGACCGGATTCAAGTTACCGACCTCATTCCCCGCCAGGACCTGGAGCGCCGAATCAAGACACTGATGTAGCACGTTGGTTATGCATATACCGAGTCGAGCGAGCCTCCGCTCATAACCCAACACAGCCGCACATCTCGTAATTTCCGCCGCTGCTCCGATTCCGATAATCGCCCCGTCTTTTCTCCATACGATGGCGGCGTTTTAGTTCATTGAGCCAAAGGAGGATCAATCTTGCTTAAGAGAATCTCTTTAATGGTGGCTGCTTGGATGCTGGCGGGCGAAATCCACGGCCAGGACTTCGAACGCGCGCAGTTCCTCCAACTACCGGCAGCGGGGGAGACTAAGAGCCTGCAGGTGGAAGGATCGTTGCACTTTGACGACAAGACCAGAGGCCTGGTGTTTACGGCAAAGAGTGGGAGAGAGATGTTCTCAACGCCTTTTACAGCCATCCGGACACTGACCTACGAACGAGCTGCAAGGCCACGCTATTGGCTGGGCGTATTGGTTGCGAGGCAGTTTCTCTTCACTCGAGAGAAAAAACACTTCCTCACGATCCAGTACGGGCCGGAGGGCAGCGGACAGTATGCGCTCCTGCGCCTCCACAAGAACAATTTTCGCCACGTCCTTGCAATGCTCGAGTCCGTGACAGGCAAGAAGATCGAGCACATTGAGGAGCCTTAAGTCTGCAGAGTTTGCAGCAGGCCACGGAATCGCCGCCGGCTCACTTCCAGAACTTGTCCGTTTTTCAGCAGGACTTCACCGGAGCCGCCGGCTTGAGGATGAACTTCCGAGATGGCATTCAGATTGACGAGCGCGGAGCGGGAGATTCGAAAGAAGCGCCCGGGATCCAGCCGCTGTTCAACCTCATTGAGTGTCGGATCCATCCAGTAGTGAGAGGCTTCGGCGACGAGCCGCGTCAGGCCGCCTTCGGAGGAAAAATAGAGCACCTTGGATTCACTGATCACCAGGTACCGCGACGCGTTCTTTACGAGGAACCGCGCCGGCCCAGTCCGCCTGCCGCGGATGACCTGATTCAAGTCATCCGTGTGACTCTTTGCATCCAGTTGCAGCGACCGCACTCGTTCCAGCGATTCACCGAGGCGGGCGCGGCTGATGGGTTTCAGCAGATAGTCGATTGCGTGGAGTTCGAAAGCGTCAACGGCATGCTGGTCGTGTGCCGTGCAAAAAACAATGTGCGGCCGGGGTTCGGGCAGACACGCGGCCACATCGATTCCGCTGCAACCCGGCATCTGGATATCGAGCAGCAGCAGAGTCGGTTTAAGTTCCGTCACGCGTTCCATCGCCTGAACGCCCGTCTCTGCTTCGCCGACGACTTCCACATCCCGGTGTACGGCAAGCATCTGTCGCAGTCGAGCACGCGCCGGAGCTTCATCATCCACGATGAGTGCGCGAATCATTTTGTCGGAAGCGGAATCTTCATCACGACCCGCGCGCCTTTCTGACCACATTCCCAAACGAGTTCGGCGGTATCGCCGTAATAGCCCTTCAGCCTCTCGATGATATTTCGCAATCCATGTCCTGGAGCACTCGCCACGTCGAAATCGAGCGGGAAGCCTGGACCATTGTCGAACACCTCGATCCACAAAAGGTCCTTCAGCGTCGTTCGCACGCCGATCATGCCACGCGTGGTTCCTTCGGTCCAATCGTGCGCTGAAAGACCATGCTTGATGGCGTTTTCGACGAGCGGCTGAATACTCATAGCCGGAACCGGAATCTGGGCCGCCGCCGGATCGATCTCAAATTCAACCTGCAGACGATCACCGAAGCGGGCCTGTTCCACTCGAAGGTACGCCGCCACGAACTCCACCTCCTGATCGAGGCGCACCCATTCATTTTGCGACTCACGCAAGGTGTAACGGAAAACGTGAGCGAGTTGCTCAACCGTTTCATCCGCCAGCTGAGGTTGGTCCTGAATCAGACCGGCAATCGCGTTCAGTGCGTTGAATAGAAAATGCGGATTGATTTGAGCCCGCAAGGCCTTCAACTCCGCCCGGCTGGCCAGCAACCGAAGTTGCTGTTCCCGCTCCTCCTGGCGTTTCTGCTTCTCTCTGAAACGAACGTTTTCAAGAACAACGGCGAGCGTTCGCGCCACAGACTGCAGCAGGCGCTGATCGTCGCTCATATAGGGAACGCCGTTTGGACGGGGCACCACGGAAATCGATCCGAGCGGCGCTTCCGTCTGCTTCAACTCCGCGAACATTCCGTTGTCATCGCGAGCGGCGAAATCTTTAGCCTCTTCGAATTGGATATGCACCGGCGCTTGAAAGATCTTACTCAGACTTTCGATCGAGATTTCCAGCAAGTCGACTTCGGTAACGGCCGCCTGCGTGTCCCTCGCAAAGTGTCGCTCGGCGTCGGCCACGGAAAGCCGGCGGCCCAAACACACGCGGTCGATTGTTTCCGACAAGCGCCTCTGTATCCATGGCCCGATCAGCCAAACGGGTGTCAGAAGAAGGGCAACGATCCAGGGCCGGCTCCAGTCCGCAGGCAGGTATTCGAGGTAACCTAGCCCAATAGCGAAAGCTGCGGTTAAGGTGGCGAAAGCAAGCGCAAAAAATATTCCTCGCTTGATCAGCAGGTCAAAGAAGATCAACCGTTCCTTGTAATACAGAATGACGCAGAAAAAGGCGAGCAGGAGATAGTCCGGTAACACTCCAACGAATGGACCAGGATTCGCGAGATTGACGGCGGCGCAGCTGAACGTCAAGACCAGCAGAATTCGAATCCACCGTCTGTGACGCCGTCCCAACATGCCGGGCTGCCTGTGAGAGACCAGCTGGGTCAGTAAGCCCAACGCACCGAAAACGCCGAACATTACTGCCGGCGCATTGTCGAGCAGATCTCCCCATCGCGTCGCTATTGTTTCGCTATCGACGAGCCCCTGAGCCAAAGCGGCGATTCCGGCGGCGACATAAAAGGCCGGAAGAACCCAGCGCCAGTGATGGGACGCGGGCAAGTGTGCCGCTTCATCGCGATAGATCAAGTGAAACAGAAGAGGAGAGAGCAATCCCGTAACGAGCGTCAGTGCGAAAGACAGCGCCGTCGCCCACTGAGCTTGTATTGCAAGGGAAGCAGCGACCCGGAGCGGCAAATTGATAAGAAAGGCCGATGCACAGGCCAAAGTAAAAGCCGGAAAAACAAGTCCTCGATCTTTCCGGCCGTGTGAACGCCATTCACGCCAGTAGGACAGCGTCAGCACCGAAAAGGTCAGCGAGCCGAACGTGAAGGTTACAAGTGATGCCAGAAAGAGGATGTCGTATCGGGTCACGGTTGTGGATCGCCCTGGACCGGCCTGCCCGTGGCCGCCTTCAGTGCCTGTATGACGGACTTGTAGTTGTCCTTGTGAGCCTCTAATAGGACACCGGCAGGCTTGCCATCTTCTCCGGTGTATTCGACCCCTATGAAATGATCTTTGCTCTTGTGGAGAAGTCCGAACAGAGCGACGGGGTTGACGAGTGCGCTAATGACTACCATGTCTTTAACCCGGCGATGCGCTTCCTGCCCGTAACTCAGCGCGGTCACGTGACTCGGAGGAATCCTCAGTGTCAGGCGGTGGGCGAACACCATAACCACCGCATCGGGTGTGACGGTTAAAGTCGTGTTCCAATCGTAGGGATCGACGTTAACGCGTACCGTTCCGCCGATATATCGAATCTTATTCCACGAGGTGTCCTGCCCAAGGCACTGACCGCTGGCGATCACCAGCATCAGTAATCCCGCAACCCAGGGCTTGCCGCTTTGGACCATTTCCGGCGCAAGTATAGGAGAGTGATCTGACCTTAAACAATGTCTCGAGCATGAGCGGCGAAGACGGTGGGGTGGACGGCCATTAGCCGGGGTGAACGGTGGTGAGGATTACTCGAATCGCATTACGACCGTTCAAACGCTAATCCAGCCATCCATCGGAATTCCATGGCCGCCCGCAGATATTTTCGCCTAACATCGCGCGCTGATGGCCACTTGGGTCTCACGCACATTTCAACTTGCACTGGTGATCGTGATTGCCACCTGCGCCGCCGAGGCACAAAACACCGATATCGGAATCGTGGGACTCCAGGTCAACTACGCGCGGGAGGTTCTAGGCACGAAGGCTGGAAGCTTATTTGTCGAAATACCCGTGGGTCTGATCGGGAACACCATAAGTCAGCCGAGTATCGCTGTGATTCCGGGTATTCGCTTCAAATTCGCCACTCATTCGAGGCTGTCATTTTATACGGCGCTGGGCTTTGGCTGTCTCTCCTTCGGCCCTAGCCCAGTCCATGCCCGCACGCTCAGCGGTGCAATGGATGCAGCCGGAGCCATCGACATCCGTGTGACCAAACTGGTGAGCATTCGCGGGGAAACACGCGAGTATTTGACGGCGCCTCAGCCGGAAGGATCGCGATTACCCGGTCGTAACCACATCGTCATCGGTATCGGCGTCGGTTTGCACTTTTGATCATGGCGTCCTCGGCCCGCACCGCTTGAAATTACTATCCTCTTTGTCATCGCAGAGACGCGTCGAGTCCAACTTTCACGCCCTCGGCGGTTTCGAACGCGACGAGATACCCACCGTCAGTGCCGTCGCGATTGGGCGCAATGAAGACCTTGATCTTGTCGCCGGCCTTCACCATTCCGTCGCGATAGCCTGCGCGGTAAACGTTGTTGCGGCTGTGGGTCTCGAGTTCGATGACGCGTGTTCCCTTCGCATCGGTGACTTCAACAACAAGTTTCCCATGCGGGTTCACGATTCGCCACGACTTGACCACACCGTTCATTTCGACGCGCTTACTGAAATCCTGAGCCGCCGCTGAATGATGCGCCGTTGCAGGTAGACCGATCGAGGCTATCAAGACAATTGCGAGGACGATAGAAGCGCTTCTCATAGTTCTAGACTCCAGTGGTTATTTTGCGGGTTGCGAACTTTTTGACCGGAGCTGTTCCAGCCGGTTCAGCCAAGCGGGCTCATTACACTCGTATGTCATCAGGAAGCCGTTCGCAACAATCGACCATTTCTTGGTTTCAGTAAGCGGCGCCGTATAGAAAACAGGATCCGTCATGGTCATTTGCGCCGTGAGCACTTTCTGGCCGTTCTCCTCGGATAACGTATACCGCTCGACGATGCGAGCCTGATCGCTGTGCGCATAGCGCTGATCCACCTGTTCGTTCAGCTTGGTCGTTTCGACGACGAGCGTGTCGCCTTCCCACCGCCCTGTGGAGTAGCCATTACGTTCCGGGAGACGATCCTTTTCCGGAATGATCCGGGTCCCAAAGTAGACTCGGCGAATCTCACTGTGCGCTTCATAGATGATGGTGATTTGATCCGGCCGTTGAATGATCTCCATCGGGTAGCCGCCTGAGCCCAGCATTGAGCCCGGCATGCCTGTGCCAAGACAGTAACCGCCAGGAGTCTCGCCGGTTCCTGCAATCAGCCGCTGATACTCCTGGACCTTTGCCCGCGCTTCGGGACGTAGAGGCAAGTCCGGCTGTGCGCCCCGTGCTCCGCCTCCGCCCCGGCCTCCTCCGCCTGGGGCCCTATATGTGGTCCAAACACCCGTCAAATCCGGCGTTTTCGCCGGCGCCTGTGCAAACCCGACGCCGGCCAGCTCGATGGCGGCTAATATAAGTAAGTAGATCCGAGCTCCTCTGAGCATCTATCCCTCCTTCGGAGCGACTGAATTCAAACGTTATTCAGGCGGATTGTATCGCTTTCAATTCTATGGACGGTAGTTAGAATCGATCGCTAGTGTGCCTATTTCCTCTTCAAGGTGGCGAGCCAGTTGACGACGGGGTTAACGTCGTGTTGATCGAGTCCAGGGCCGACGTTCATGGGACAATGCGAAAGCTCTTCCTGCCGCGGATTCGGTAAATCCGAAAATCATTGTCGAATGTAAACACGAGATCGGTGCTCAGCTCTTCAGCCAGAATGATCAGTGTTGCATCGGCAAAGTCGATCGGCAAATCCGAATACTTTTCCAACAGCGCACGACATCGTCTCAATGAAGTTTCTGAAGATGGGACCAACACGGCACCACCGTTCAATATGATATCGAGGCAGGCCGTGCCGCCGTTATGAACTTCAGAAAGTAAATGGATGGATTCGGTGAGAACCGCCTCTGTCGTTACGACCGAGCTTTTCCAGCCCGAAAAGAAGTTGACGCAGGTTTCGTGAACGCTTTGCCTGCGATCGAGCAAACCGACCAGTGCGCCAGTATCGAGTAAAAGCTCACCGGGCACGACGAAGTTTCTTCAGTATGTATTTCCGGTGATTTACGGCCAGATCGGGAATGCCACTGTCGAGGGAGCCAATGAGATGCTTGACTCGCTCAGCAGGCGCTTCATTGGTTTCATCTGTAAGCTGCAAAAACTCGGCTACTGCCATCCGAACGACTTCAGAAGGTTTGCGCTGCATGCGGGCAGCCTTGGCCTTGAGCGCCTGGCTAAGTTGGCGCGGTAGGCGGACTGTCAGTTGATCTTCCATGACTGCATTGTAATGCATTGCAGTACGTATCACAAGCTCACAGGAACCTTCGCGCAAGCGAGACTTTCTTGAGGTCGCATTCGCACAGTCGACGAACCGGCTCGCTCTCGACCTCCTCAAACGACGCGACAGCCAGGAAACCGAAACCACTGGCCCGTGGCCAGAACGTGTCGGCACGCAACCTCGTCATGCCGACCCCAACCTTGCCGTGTGACCCTGCCGCTTTGCCTCTTACCCTTTACAGTCGCTTCGGCGCGTCATTGGTCGAGATTAGCCGTTCATTCGACAAAAAAGACTATCCATTGAAATCGCCTGTTCGAGGCGAAACGTCGCTGCGTACACTCGCTCGGAACGTTCCAACCCGATAGGAGTGTGTCATGCAATTCTCAAAACGGTTTTCCATCCTTGCTCTGGCGCTTTTGTATGTTCTCTTTCCAACGCGGCCGGGTTCCGCTCAATCGGTCGCAAGCGGCACGATCGAAGGTACCGTTGTCGATCCGACTGGCGGGGTCGTCGTAGGAGCCATGGTGGAGATCCGAAATCCTCTAACTGGATTTCAGCAAACAGCCATGACCGATTCCTCTGGAATGTTCCGCTTTACGAACATTCCGTTTAATCCCTACCACGTCCAGGTCACTCAAGCGGGATTTGCGCCGGCAGCACAAGATGTGAACATTCGCACAACCGTGCCCATTCCAGTAAAGATCACATTGGCGTTGGGTGGCATTACAGAATCTGTCAGGGTTGAAGCGGAAGCCGGAGACATCCTGGAAAACGTTCCGTATGCCCACGCTGACGTTGATATCAGCACATTAGATAAACTGCCGACGCTCTCTCCTGCATCCGGTTTGAGCGACGCGATCATGCTCTCTTCACCGGGTGTTGTCGCCGACTCCAATGGATTCTTTCATCCACTCGGCGACCATGCACAAACGTCCTTCGCCATCGACGGGCAGCCGATCAGCGATCAGCAAAGCAAGGCGTTCTCGACTCAGATACCTGTGAACGCGATCCAGAATATGGAAATTGTGACAGGGACGCCGAACGCCGAGTTCGGTGACAAAACCAGTCTCGTCGTCAACGCCACGACGCGTTCGGGTCTAGGCTTGATGAAGCCGCGAGGCAGCGTCCTTGCGCAGTATGGATCATTCGGAACCCCGTCCTTGGAGGCAAATCTCGGCGTCGGTGGACCTAAAGCAGGATGGTTTATCGCCGTGAATGGCCTGAGATCGGGCCGTTTCCTCGATGCGCCCGAATTCAATCCGGTCCATGCAATTGGCAACAGCCAGAACACCTTTAACCGATTCGATTTTATCCCCAGTAGCAAAGATGCGCTCCACGTCAACTTTTTCGTTGCGCGAAATTGGTTCCAGACGCCGAATACCCTGGACCAGCCGGATCAGGATCAGCGGCAGAGGGTTGTCACGTTCAACATTGCGCCAGGTTATCAACATACGTTCAGTTCCACGACGCTGTTGACGATCAACCCTTTTGTCCGTCAGGACCGCGTCCATTACTATCCAAGTCCGGATCCTTCAAACGACACGCCCGCTACGCTTTCACAGGACCGGAAGCTCGTTAATTGGGGAGTTCGCGGCGACGTTTCCTACAATTCCTCACGGCATAACATCAAAATCGGCGGCCAGATCATGCAGACTCGCTTGACGGAGAACTTCAGTCTGGGCATTACCGATTTCACCTTCAATGCCGTTTGCAACAATCGCGCAGGCGAGCCTCAGGCATTGCCCACAGTGAAAGCGACAACGGGATGCGCGCCACGCGGCTTTGTGCCAAATCCCGACTTCAATCCGGACATACTACCCTTCGATCTCACCCGCGGCGGGTCGCTATTTCCATTCGCAGGAACCGGAAATGTGAATGAATACGCAGGCTACATTCAAGACACGATCACTGTCGGGAGTCTGTCGGTCAATCCTGGTCTGCGCGTGACGCACTACGACGGCGTCGGAACCATTACCGACACCCAGGCGGAACCACGAATGGGCATTTCTTATCTGATCCGTCCGAGCAATACGGTCTTGCGCGCAGGATACGCCCATACGATGGAGACGCCATACAACGAAAATCTGCTCGTTGCCACTTCACCGTCAGCGGCAGTTTTCATCGACGCGTTTTCATCAGAAGGTCAGGCCCCTCTGAAGCCGGGCAGCCGGAATCAATTCAATGTCGGTGTGCAGCAGGCACTCAGCAGGTTCGTTCAAATCGAAGGAGATTATTTCTGGAAATTTACGGACAACGCCTATGACTTCGGAGTGTTGTTCAACACACCGATTGCGTTTCCCATTAGCTGGGAAAAATCCAAATTGGATGGGGTTGCGCTTCGTGTGAGTACAACGAATATCAAAGGCTTCCAGTGGTACACGACGATGGGGCACAATCGAGCACGATTCTTCCCCGTCGGCGGCAGTCCCTTCAGAATCGATCACGACCAGAAGTTCCAGCAGACGAGTAACGTCCGATATCAGTGGAACAGAAATGGACCGTGGGCCGCATTTACGTGGCGCTACGATAGCGGGCTCGTTGCCGGTGACGTGGCCGACTTGGCTTCGGTTCTTGCACTATCCGCTGCAGAACAATCCGCAATCGGTCTCTTTTGCGGCAATAATGTCGCAACGCCGGACAATCAGCTCACTTCCAGAGAATGCAACGATACCAACGTTAACGCGACACGAGTGCGGATCCCGGCGGCAGGGACCGCAGATGATGATCACAATCCACCACGTGTTGCGCCACGACATTTATTCGACCTCGGTGTCGGAACCGACAATCTATTCGCACAAAAAGACCATTCTCACGTAACTGCGCGCTTTACCGTATCCAACTTCACGAACAAGATTGCCCTGTACAACTTCCACTCGACATTCAGTGGAACCCACTTCGTGGCGCCCCGCACATACACGGGGGCGATCGGTTTCGTGTTTTAGAGTGTGGGTCGTGGAGATTACAACTTCAGCAATTGGTCGCGTAGCACACGAGACTGGATGCGGCTAACTCGGAATTCCTGATTGTCGACGAGGACGACTGTAAACGTTCCACCAGGAACAGGTATGATGCGGCGGATCATATCGATATTGACGATCGTGCCGCGGCCGAGCCGGACGAAACGCTCCGGGTCGAGCCGAGTTGCGAGATCTCGAAGCCGATATGAAATGACATGAGTTTCATTGGCGACGGTACGCAAATAGAGCAACTCACCGTCGGCGACAATCGAGACAAGGTCATTCACTAAAACCAACACAATTTCATCACGGCGTCGAACGGGAATGCGGTGCAAGAGCTGACCGCGATCGGCTTCATAGTCCGCTGCGGCCTG
>JACXTT010002467.1_pt1 | contig 29340 bp, 25 predicted proteins | sample 9270951 | NCBI WGS metagenome assembly JACXTT01 (sample SAMN15532306, study PRJNA645909) | rock metagenome | isolation source: weathered quartz diorite | place: Puerto Rico | collected 2017-06-21 | reverse complement strand
CGGCAACAACCGCGCTACTGCACGGTCCTTAAACACTTGTCCGTATCGAGCCACTTCCATCTCTTATCGCCCCCAGGGTTGGGATTCTATCCGGGCGACATCTATTCTGACGCGGGGGGCGGGCTTCCGGACCAGCGCGCCAAAGCCCGCTTGCCGCCGAACGCAGCTTGCTTCCCCACCTTGCCTTGCGTCGGTGCCGTCGCGTAGCTGAGCGGCTGACAAGAACTGTATGGAGGTCACATCGACCAGCAGAGCCCCCGGTCCACGGGGGACTTGGCTCACCCGGTGCCAGACGCACTACCAAAGCGTGCCGTTCACTCAAGCCACGTCATGCGCTTCCGGTCCAGCAAGGGCAATGCCATAGTTCACCAGCACGGCATCGACGAACTCGCGCTGGGTAGCCGCGGCGATGCGGACAGCACCTTCCGGGTCGCCAGGGATCAGCAAGAATCCCACGGCTCCAGCGTAGAAGTAGATTGCCATGGCCCGCGGGTCAGTATTGGCAGCCAGCAACGTGTACCCCGCAAATCCCTCTTCTAGCGTTCGCCCAGCGTAGATCTCTTGTAAGTATTCCAGTTCGCCAGAGATACGTGCGTTGACTACCCTGGTGATCGCGTCCGAGACTGCTCCCACTGAGGAGTGCATCCGCGATTGGGCGAGGCTCGCAAGTGCGTCGCCAATACGCGAGAATTCAGCTTCGCCGTCAAGCGGCTCGAAGGGCAGCACCTCCATCGTCCCATCGACTCGTTGCAACCATTTTGCAACCGGACGGTTATATGCCGCCATTCTCCGGCACAGCCTTTGATAAGCGCCTGCGTCTCCGATATAGGCGCGGTCGACCGATTGCAGACCTGCATCGCCCGTCATTTTCTCCAGGCGCGGTACCCCCCCTTCCAAACGCAGGATCAGGAAGTCGCAGTCGATCGCGGGCTGTTCCCGCCGCAGCTCTGAGTAGCGTTGCAGCAATCGCTGGGAAGCACTCACCAGCGCCTCGGCCATCAGATCCTCCTTGACCGCCGCAATGACCGCAAGCGCCGGGGCAGGGTCTCCGGCGAAGGCAATCGCCGTCTGTCCGTTGAGAACATGTATCTTGAGAACATGCCGCTCCCCATTGACCTGCCCCTCTTGGCCTTTCAGCAAGACACCCTCACGCGCGGGGCTTAGCAGGGTATCCGCGACAAGGAAGCCGATATCATTTGTTACCTGCCCCACGACCAGGGTCATAATGCAATCCATATTGTCGAAGCCAGCACACAGGATATTGGCACGCCGCTCAGGCGCCCCACGATGTGCAGCTCCCGCCTAGAGTCTGGCGGGATCTTCCTGGCTTCTGGAAAGATAGTCGTAGTTCAGCAGGCACACCGCCTGGTGCGCCGTCGATACCCGAATTCACCAGCGCCTTGGCGCCCTGCACAAGCCTGAATCTCAATGTAACATCGAACCTTTATCTGGATGGAAGGATGCGAAGAGTGTCTGATATTCGTCCATATCGAAGGTATCGCCCAGCGCCGATTTTTCAGGAAAGACTTGCGTCGCAGCCTTCGCTGCCTTCTTCTTCGCCCCATCAACGTGGGCAAAATCCTTCGCACCCTGCGATTCCTTTTCGTTCTGTCGTGCGGCCTTCTTCTGGGTCGCGGTTGCTTGATGCGACTGATCCCGTATCGCCTTCTCGTTCTCCTGATAGGCCTCATCGACACGAGTCTCATCCTTGAACGGATCTTCATCGTAGTCCTGGGCGTCCTGCTCGGCTTCATCCGCATTCGCGAGCATGGCATTGGCCTCCAGATCGAACAGATCTGCGTTTTGGCCAAAGTCGTCCACGGACGTCACAACCGCTCTCAAGGTAATCCATTCCTCCTTCTCTTTATCCTTAAGCCATTCGATCGTTAGTTTGTCCTGAGGGACCGTGAACGTAATGTCATCCTTCCCCGTGTCCAGATACTTGATCAGCTCTTCTGCGCCCGCGTCGAATTCCCCCCCTCTGCTCGCGCCAATACCATAGTGGCACCCTTGGTACTGCACCATGCCGTCTCGGATTTTCTGATCATGTTTCTTCAGCATCGCCAGGCTGATCTGGCGTGCGCCACGATCATTCAAGGCTTGCGCTCCAACGCGCCTCTTTGCACCATGACAATAGATCGACGCTGGAGTCCGCCGGCGATTCACCAGTGAAGCCGTTTTACGGCTCCGCATGCGCCGCGTATTCCATCGATTGATGCACTCCACAAGCAACCGCTCGAATGCACGGTAAGTCAATCTGATAGTCGCCTTTGATCGCGCGGTCATCCTCCGCAGGGTTCTCCCCCGCACCATCTTGGCTACCGCATCGGCGCCCTTCGGTAGCGCCTTGTTGATCGCTTCCCGATTCATGTAGGCGCCCTTGAAATTCTCGATGAGATATTGCCCCCAACAGACCAGCTCATCGAGCAACCGCTTGATATGACCATTGGTGCTTTCCACCTGTCCCTTCTGCTCAGGCGTCCAAGGAAGTGTGAGCTCTGCATTGAGTCGCGCTTCATCGAGCGCCCAGAGATTGAACGCCCTGCCGGGCTTGCGATCCGTTTCGACTTCGTCCCCGTATCCCGGGAAGATGCCCGCGGCCATCTTCGGATTCAACCCCAGTTCTCGCAGTCGATCCACCTTGTCGGAAAAGACATTGCACAAACATCGACGATAGGCTTCGCCAGCTTCCGGCCGTATCGAGACAAACCATCCCACCACGACCATAGGCTCGCCTGATGTCGCGAGCACAATACAAGGCTTGCGAACATCCCGGAAGTTGCCCTCCTCGTCTTCCTGGACCAACGTGAAATTCCTGGCTACGGTACCGTCCATCTGAATCTTCTTCAGAATGCCTGCCCCACGCACCCGTGTTGTGCCGAGTCTCTTTGTCTTCGCCGGCTCCGCAGGCAATCCCCGCGCGTTCCGTTCGGCTTTTCCCGCCTCTGCAACAATGTCATCGAAGTATTTGTCCAGACACCAGTCCACGTAGTTCTTCACCATCTCCCCGGATGGTCGGCCCCGCCTCATCGCGTCGGTATCGGTCTTCAGAAAGTGGCGCGCGCGAATTGCCTCGAAGAATTTTGACTTGGCCCGAAAGCAAACCCGCGCGGCGAAAGGGTCGATGCCTTCGAGATCGTCATCCCAGCACTCGCGGATCCACTCCTCCATCAATTCGCGGATCCGTTTGCGCCATGCTTCTGTCAGGCCACCCTTCTCGGGCTTTGGCATGCCCTCAAGCCTGCTTGCCGAAGCGGGCGCACCACCGCGTGGCGCCCCCTCCTCGGCGGGACGCTCCTCACCCCCTGCTCCAGAGCGGTCGGTCAGCGGCATGACGGACGCCGAGTCGACCCCATACCGCATAGCCTGCCAGAACGGACGCGTGACGGCCTTGACAAGCACGCCGCCGTTCTTCTTTGCCACATCGCGAAGCACCTGGTCCATCCACTTCCGGTCGGTATAGAACTCGTACGCTGGCCGTCCGGCAATGCGTGCGGGATTATTGAGAATTTGGCGGAGATACTTTTGGTTGGTTTCCCAAGTTCTCTGGTCCCGCGGCTTCAGGCTTGGCGGAGTTACGGGCTTGTCCTGACGATTTTGTCCACTCTGCTTGGCCGCAGCCCGTTCCGCGAGTTCAGAGTCGTACAAGCGCTGCTTGCGCATTCGCGTCGTTTCAACGTGATCGTCAACGACCTTGAAGTCAGTGCCATCCGAATCCACGCTTTTGAATTCCTTCTCCCCGTCCCCTTCTGGCTGATCCAGATCAAACAGCACCAGCTTCCCGCGCACCTCGTCGAAATGTACCTTGCGATACCGCTTCGGCATTTCGCCATCCTCCGCCCATTCCACCACGGGAACCGGCGGCCCCCCCTTTCTTGGCTTTGTCATTTCTTATCTCTTCTCGAAAGAAAATGAACCGACTCACCTGCGGATCGCGCAGCACGGGAATGCCGACGACGTTCGTTGTCTTAGGGAACCTTTCCCACATCGCCCCCGCTACCCAGCGCCGTCTTTGAAAGCCGCAACACCTCGCTGATCGGGGCGGCAAGGAAGGCTGCGCTTCGCCCCCTCTCCTTTCGCATCGGCGTCAATAGGCCTAGTCATGCTCTCAGCCTCTCCTGAGCAAGGAGAGTTTTTTGTACGGGTCCCACGACTGACGCGGATCGGGAACCAGTTCACCGAGCACGAAGGCGCTGAACATGTACATGACCGCCTCGTCGAGATTTGCCTGACAAAGGAGGTGCTCGTCGCTACCCCAGCCTCGCTTGGCCGCAGGCAATGTGGCCTCGAGCGCGAGATCGTCAAGGATGGCGCTGAGCTTTTCCACCATCGAACCCTGGCGTCTCGAAAGGCACCAGCGCGCCGCCATGGATCGCGCCTGCAGCGCCATCTCGTAGACATTGAATCCGTGCAGGCGTGCATAGCACTGCTCGGCATTCTCTTGCTCCAGCGCGGAAAAATCGGAGGGCTCGAGCGACTCGACCGTGACGCCCATCGCGTGCAGGTCTCCAGTGTCCCGATCGTTCAGTGGGCAGGTCGTAGTGATCACGTGATAGTGATGGGTGCCCGGGCGATCTTTCCGCTCCACCGTAACGACCCGCTCAAGGACGACGTGGGGGCGATTGCCCTTTTTCGGAGAGCGATGGGCAAACCAACCCGGAACAAAGGTGCGGACATCCCGGACGTACGGACTCGTGACAACGATCATATTGACCGGCTTGGCCCGTGTGCCATGATGCAACAAACTCTCCCCTCCCCGGATACTGAGAATTCCCCCGTCGCGGCTGGAGCCGGGCTTGGGGAGATAGCGCCGGTCCCGCTTGAAGGCTGGGCCGGTCGCCTGTCCGAAGCGATCCACCGCAGAAAGTGGCGCGCGGGGGCCGCGCACGCAGAGCTTGTCGAAGTCTCGAAAGCGTAGCAGTGTCACGGGCGCGTCTCCGATTTCCGATCCTTGATGCCAAGCTCCCGCAGCATCGCCGCAATTTCGGCATTCGACATTTCGTCGATTAGGCGCTTCGTTCGGGGCATGCCATGCCGCAGACGTTCAGGCTGATGTGTTGCGACAGCCTGGTACAAGCGTCTAGCGTAGGCTTCCCTGGACTCGAGGTGGCGATGAAGCGCCGCGGTCGTTTCCGGGAGTTGGGCGCGGTGCGTGTAGTAAGTCGTAGGGTGCATCACGCCTTGCAGCAACAACGCCACATAGCGCGGCGGATGGAAGGGGGCACGCTGCAGGCTTTGCGCCCGCTGTTCGACGCGTTGAGACACATCCGCATCCGTCAGACCGCCAATGCGTAGCACTTCAGTGCGACGCGGGCATTTGCTGCGTTTCTCCACGCGGTAGGATCGCTGCATGGGGTCGGCCAATGCCTTGCTAAGTTCTTCTTCGGCGAAGGCGACCACATGCGTGACGAAGGCGCCGATGTCGTTGATGAGGTTCGAACGGCGGCTACTGAGGATACCGCGCTCGCGCATTCCGCCGACCAGTGCTAGCAGGGGCGCAATATAGTCCTCGTCCACTGCGAGCCGACGTTCATGCACCGGCATGTCGTCCCCCGATTTCCAACCTCGCGCCTTGCGGGCTCGTTCCATATGCGCCACTGCATCTTTTAGGGATCCGAACAGAAGGCGAATTGCCACAACATTCACAAGCGGCGTCCCGGCCAATTCGTGGCCGCGCAGCGCGGCCACCAGCCTGTTGTTCTCCATCCCTGTCGCATTTGCGGCGAAGAGATATCTGGATGCGCCGGTGGCATGCACCAAATCGCGTGTCCGCTGATCGCCGTCGTGCCAGTCTTGGAGACCGAGGTGCTCTGCACGCGCCGACATAGCGGCCAGAATCTCTGCGGAGGGATAACAATCCAGGCCGCCCTCCAGGATGGCTTGGATGTCCTCGGCGATACCAAGCGCAAGCTCGCCAAGATCCCCCCAATCGATTTCCTGTCGCGCGAGGCCGCAATGACAGGCCTCCCCAGGCAGATCCCCGAACCATTTTCGCTTGCGGGTCTGGGGTGTGAGTTTCTGACAACGATCGCAGGCCCGCGATACCGGCACCTTGTGCCGTGTGCAAAATTCACCGCCCGGTAGCGCGAACAGCAACACCCAGTGTAGTGGCCGCTTTTTGCGCTCCCATTCTCGCAAGCACTGCCGACAAACGGCCGGCAGGCGCGCATTCAGGGACCGCCACGGCCCCGTACCCGGCAGCTTCCAGGTCCAGGCAGGATTTCGGTTGGTCAACACGCTGCACCACAGCAGCATGGCCAAGCCCACCGGAGCAAAGGCTGCGTAGTAGCGGTATGCGGTGTGCGCGAGCGCAATATCCTTCGCATCGGCCAACACACCGCCCCACTGCTCGCACAACTCTTCAAGATTTTTCGGCAGAAGCGGATGCATCATCGCACTGTGCGCCGCTTCCGAGGTCGTATCGGCGACTCGGTGCGAGACGCCCAGAGCACGGCCGATGTAGCCGCCCAACGACTCCCCGTGCAAGATGGGAAGCCTCATGCCGACTCCACTGTTCTGACGCGTCATTCCGTTGCCTCCTGAATAGCCCTACAGCTTTCAACACGGACCCGCTCGCGGTATGCCGCATGAGACTCGATCACGGCGGCCAGCGCGTTCGCTACCTGTCGGTTCCCGTGCGCGCGAGCGAATGAATACTCGGTCATGCCCAACGCCATGCGAATGGCGTTCTTGGTGCAGCGCGTATTCGGCTGTGCCGCCTTGATGTCGCCTGCCGCGCGGCGTACCAGCGCGGCGATGCGCGCGCCCTGCCCGCGCGGAGGTGTGCGGTCGCGGCGCTTGCGCAGCCGGTAGACGTAGACTTTGGGTCGATGCTCGGCGAGCCACGCCCGGTCGTACCGCCACAGCCAGCGATAGGCGCAGGGCTCCATGCCTGCCAACCGGTTCTGCGACAGATCTGGCCGCCGCGCAATCAGCGCGCGCCAGTGACTACGTGCTTCCGCCGTAAACCGAACGATTTGCGCCGCACGCAGGGCGTCACGCAAGCCATGTGTGCGGATGTAGTAGTGGACATTCGACAGCCCCGTGCGGCACAACCGCGCCATTTCTTCGCACGTGCATCCGGCTCCCACAAACAGCCGCGCAATGTCGGCGCGCTGAAAGCGCCGCCGACCATCAAACGGCAGCGGCCGGTAGGCGTTCTTGATTCGCCACTGTTGTCCCGCATACTGGTGCGGGAGTCCTGCCTTAGAGAAGTTCGTCATGCAATGCTCCGCTGCGGGAACGCAAGAACATGTCCAGTACCGCGAGAAACGCGGCGTGCACGGCTGTCTGCCGCCCGTGGACCCAACCAGTAAGCTGGCGTGCCCGAAGCGGTAGTGCCATCAATCGACGCAGCCGTACGTCGCTGACGTTGGCCTGGGCAAACGCCGTCAGGGCGGTACTGAGTTTCCGGACGGCATAGGTGCCGTCCTCGCGGCGCAGTTCTTGTGCGCGTAGTGCTGTCGCAAACCAGCATCGCAGCGCTTCGGGATCGCGGCCGCATCGCCAGATGTGAGCGCTGCTTTTGGCGAGTGCTACGTCTTGCGGTGAGGCCTTGGCGAAGTCTCGCATTGAGGGCGGTGCGCCACCCGGTGGGCGCTTGCGCAACGCCGCGCCATGCCGGCTACAGGCGGTCAGGAAGGGAAGCTGATGTTCGCAAAGCACACCGCGTCTACCCGCGGTGCGCCAGGCGTCGTGTTCGCAGGCCACGCAGGTGAACGTGACCATGCGGCATTGCGCGGTCCAGGCCGGTTCTCTGGGATTGGACACCGCCCGATTGGCATCCCCGTTGATCAAGCGCACGACACAGCGCGCGTCCGTATCCGGGGACATGCCAAAACGCAGGTATCCATACGCGGTATGGCACCAGATGAGCGTGTCGAGTGTGATGCCAAACGGCTGCAGCAGGGAGGCGAGCGGCGCGAGCGGCACGCTCACAGTCCGGCAAGCAAACGGCAGATCGCCACCCTGCAGCGAAGACCAATCGCCGCCCGATCGCGCTGACCCGATGGCCACGTCGGCCAGGCTTGCCGCGGTCTCGCCGGCCAACGGTGCGCGGGCGCTGACGAGTGCGATCACCTTCTCACCTCCCCGGCGGGCAGCCAGTCACGCCAGTTCTTCAGGGTGTCTTCGTCGATCGTTCCCCGATGCCAATCGATGAGCGCCGGAAGCGGTCCCGCCATTGCGTCCGCGAGAGCCTCCTCCAGCGCCGCCTTCGCGGCGGCCTCGTTTTCCATCTTGTGCAGATACTTGCGCTCCAGAAATCCACACAGGGCGATCTCGATCCATTCGCGTTGCCCCCCAAGTTGTTGGATCATCTGAACGAAGCTCTCTGGCATCGCTCCTGGCACGTCCAAGCGGTTCCAGTAGTAAGCGGCAAGCTTGCGCGCGTTGGGCTCGTCAATCCGGTAAGGATTCAGCGCCACCAGACGGCTCGGAAACGCGTGGTAAAAGCTTGGGCCGGTGCACCCTTCGAGGGCTTTGGTGCCCCAGAGCACGACCCCCACGCCGACATTGCGCAAGTACGCCAAGTAATCCCACAACAACGGCAGGAAGCGCGCTATCAAATGACTGTTGCGAAAGCCATGGAAGATCACCATGCCGACGTTCGCTCGCAACAGTTGTCCCAATACAAAGTGGGCGTTGCATTGCAAGGACTTCTTTTTCCGGAGCTCCTGTTCGACCAGTTCGGTGTAAGAGGTCGCACGATCCAATGCCGACAGGATTGACAGCCCGACCGACCACCTGGACAAGGGCGGGAGCAGTTCGACCGATAGCACGGGCAAGACCGGAATGATCGCGCGCCATTCTCGCTGCAGCCCATCCTGATGGGTACCACCCGTCGCGACCACGTTGAACTCTTCGTATCCGCCTGTCAGCCGCTCGATCAGCCGGATCGGCTTGTCGGCGCGCATCGACTGTTGCTCGCAGTACACCGCGCTAAATCGAAATCCCGAAAGCATGATGGACTGCGGCGCATAGGCGAGCTCGGCGTTGCGTTTCGCGAGTTGTGCCAGGAGCCCTAATTTGCGGCCAATGTTCTGCTCGAATTGCACCCAACTCCGTATGCGGTGCGCGTAAATGCGCCGGCACGTGAGCCACAACTTGTAGAGCGCTGCCGTTTCGCCGGAAGTCAGCGGGCACGATGCGTCAATGGCATCCATCCCTCGTTCCATGCGCGACAGGGCTTTCGTCACCGTGGGAACGGGATCGTTGGCGGCCACGAGGTCAAGCCGATTTCCCCATTCGTCCATGTCCGTGGGCTCGGTGCCGAACCGCGTGACAAAGTGCGTCGGATCCGTGATCGTCTGGCGTTGAAGATCCACGCCCGAAAACAACCGCAGTGCGGAACTTGTCGTAGTCATATCGTTGCTCTCCTCTCGTCTTCGCGCTGGTCCGCGGGCGCCGAGCCAAGTCAGACCTGAACTTCCATTGCTTGTTGGGGGGTCACCCCCGATCTGTTGTTGCTTCGCGTGCAACCTATTCGCTGTGTGTTTCGCCGACGGAACAGGCTTCACAGTGCGCGACGGGACGGGGGCCCATGTCGCGTTTCATCCAGGTGCAGGCCGGGCAAATCAGAATCGGGCGCCCACCGTCAATTCGCGATCCAACGCAGCACAGGCGAGTGCAAAGACGCGGTGGGCCAGCCCGCGGGAGCCGAGGCAGTACGTGTCGTAAAGCACCCACTGGCGCATGCGTGGCGCCTCATTGCGGCTGTTGCGCTTCAGGTCGATAAGCGTCAAAACGAAATAGAGTTTGGGGTCCACGCGCACCAGTTCGATTTCGGCGCGCAAATGCCCCGTCCCGGTAGGGACAGGGATGGCCGTGTCGGCTGGTGTGAAGCGCCGAACTTGCCGCTTGGCCGAAGACTTCCGCCGTACCGTCCGCCGGTCGGCAAATTTGCCGAACAGGTTGCCGACACGGTGACCAGTGGTGGACCGGCGCTCGGTGGGCTCGCAGGGCTGGGGGGCTGCGGGTAGGCCTTCGTTCGGCGTGACCGCCGTCGGCGCAGTCGGACGCGTGCTGACATGCAGAAAAGGGCGCATTTCAAGGCTCCAAGGTTGTTCGGGCGAACGCCCCCCTGCGCCTTGACGGATCGGAATCCTCGGCCGATACTGGTAGCACCGCTGCAGGCCAGATCAGCCCTTCAAGGTTCAGATGGTTGCGGTATCCAGATCTGCCAGGATCCGGGTAGCCAACCGATAGAAGGGGCACTCAAGTACAGCCTAGGAAACAGGCCACGCCATTAAATGTGCGTGGCCGTTCACTTTGTGCTCTATACGCCTCTTTTCTGGTCGTGCGGGATACCTAGCTTTCACGACGGTCATTTGCTCGCAAAGCGTGGCTTGCATCTTGCTACTTGCCGCCACGCCTTATGTGACCTACGCTTGACGCACCATCGCGTCTGCGAGGGGGTGGCGCACCTGGACAACGCCGCAAAAACGCCTCCAATACTCCCCGTTAGATCCTCCACTTCGCTTCACCAAGAACTGTTACAAAATAGTTGCCCTCCGCAGCGCACATCGACACCGTGACGCCGCCCCGCCGGCGTGGCATTGTTAGTCCCCACTCTCCCAAATGCGACGCATGGCTGCGGCCCGGCGGGCGTCATTTACGTGCACGTACAGGCTGGTCGTCGCCAGGCTGGCATGCCCCGCGTTCTCCCGCACGACTTCCACCGGTACGCCCCGCGCCAGGGCCACGGAAATCGACATGTGACGCATCCAATGCGTGGACGCCGCCCGCAGGCGGGCCGCCCCCCGGGCATCCGTTGCCTCCAGTTCGTCGGCACACCGCTCCAAAAATCGCTTGAGCTGCTTGTGAAACACACTGCGCGTGACCCCTGCGGTGGCCGGGGCACCCGGTGCGGCCGAGCCCAACAGGGGCACATCGCCGGCCAGCCGGGGATCCGGGGGCAAGCCCCGCGCCACCAGATACTGGCCCAGTGCGTCCATCCAGGCACCAGTGAGCGGCAGCCGGCGCAGGCGCCCACCTTTGCCGCTAACTGTCAGCCACCATCCCTCGTCGGGTGCGTCGGGCGGCTGGGCCAGCGAGAGCCACTCGAGCCGGCCGGTGGTCGCCTGCACCAGTTCGGCGAGCCGAATGCCGGTCTCCCGCAGCAGACCCAGGGCCACGCGCAGGCGCAGGGTGGCGAGCGTGACCGGCAGGCCATCGAGAACCCGACAGACTACTAGCCACAAATCCGCCGTCAGCGCCCGCCCCGTGTCCAGCCCCGCGCCGACCACCACCGGCGCTTGCACCGCGGGCCACGGATTGCCCATCAAATACCCCTGCTTCACGAGAAAGCCGAACAAAATATTCAAAACGGAAAGCGCATAGGCGCAGGATCGTGCCGACAACGGCCCCTCGAGCGGCCGCCACCCGGCCCCCCAGCGGCCCACGGAGCGCGGCCCGCACCAATGTGGCGGCGGGCTGAGCAGAAAGTCCCGGTATTTGATGCAGTCTTCAATACCCACGGAGGACAGGGCGGTCTGGTTTTCCACCACGCACCACAAGGCGAAGCGCTCGGCCTCCTTGCGATAGCAGAGCTGGGTGTAGCTGAGCCGCCCGACGGTGCCGGGCGTCGTCGGCGGGGCCTTGGTGGCAATCCAAGCCTGGATCGCCTCCAGATCGTTCCCGGCGTGGAGCAGGCAGGTGGTCTGGGGGGCCCGGTAACGCCCCGATGCGCCGGAGAGCGCCGCCGGCACGGTCAGCCTGTCGAGCGGGACGAGCGGTGACACGACGGCCGCAACGCCTGGCATACCGGGAACGTCGCCCGCAATCGGCGGATCCGCACTGGCCGTCAAATCGGGCAATGCCCCCAGGGTGTCCGCATGCGCCGCCACGAATTGCGTCAAGGCCTGCGCCTTGCCGGCACCAATGCCGCGCACATCCCGATACCAATCGCTGCCGATATGCATGCGCGCATGCAGCGCCCCCAGGGTGCGGATGCCGGCGGCGGCCAGTCGCTGGGCCAGCGAGTCGACGAACCAGGCTTCGCAGCCGTCGCCCAGGGCCACCGGCGTGCAGAGCTGCGCTTCCAACGTGTGCACGGCCAGAAGCTGCCGGCGCAGCAGGCGCGCGCGGCGACGCTGCACGTCCAGGTCCACGCGATAGTGGGCGTCGTACAGTGCCTGCTGTTCCTGCTCGCCAAACCCGTCGAGGCCGTGCGCGGCGGCAAACGCCGCCAGGGTGGGAAGGGCGCCACCGTCGCCAGGGGGTGCCAGGTCCAGGCGCAGCAGGTGCGCGCGGCCGAACTGTCCCGCCCGGGCCGCGGCGGCCATCAGCTCCCCGCGCACAAAGCTTGTCATCCGGTGAACCGAGCGCTCCGCTGCGAAGTCCCCGGCTTCGGGGAGATAGCGCGCCCACATCGCGCCAGGCGGCAGTCCCTCGATCACGGCGCACAGGAATCGGAAGTGACCGCGATGCAGGGCAGGCCGGAGGATGCTGCGGGACACGGGAGCGGACATGGCAAGACGCCAGGGAAGACCAGCCGCTCACTGACTCAAATGCACCCCGATGGGGCCGGGGGCAGCCTGTTCACCGCGGGTGTTCGCAAGGTGAGCCGCGCGGAGACAGGCCCGCCCCGCCCCCTTAGCCTAGTTGGCCGCCGCCGTGAAGGCCAGCGTCGTCGCCCACCGCGCCAGGCCTCTGCGCCGCCCGCCTCGGCCTGACCGGCCAATGCCCCGCGATGTCACGACCGGCCTGCCGCCGTGCCCCCCCGAATCCGAGACGTTTCCAAGTAAAACACCGGTTTGCGCCGTTTACTTGGAAACGGATTCGCGCGCGCCGCACCGGTTCCGGGGCGCCTATCGCTTGCCCGCCCATGAGGACGATACCGACCGCGCGGCATGGCCGGGGTCCCTGACACCAGGAAAAAACTGATCGACCATAGTCGTTCAAAATTGGAGTATTTGATCAATCACAGTCGATCAAGAGCCGCAAGCTTGGCGGATCGCACTCGGCCCTGGAACGCCGCACCGAGAGCGACCGGCGACGTCTCCCCAAGAACGATCCAGCACCGTGAGGTCGCGCCGCGGGAGGGACCGCGCACGGCACCTGCTGCCATCGATGCGTGACACCTGGCAAAGGCGTCACGCTTTTTGCGGGGCAAAATAAGGGTAATTATGTTGCCCCTCTGCCCGCGAAAATTGCCGACGCCAACCGCACCCCGACGTCGGCGCGACTGTCGGCAAGGCGTCGGCGCCGCACCCGGCGGTCCCGCATGCGCGGGCGCGGCGAACGCGCCACCCCAGGGTGCCGGCCGTGGGGAACACCCGAATCGTGTCAGGCTTCTGACGCCCTTAAATAAGGCTTGTTATCTTGAAATCCCGACGCCATTGGACCGCACCTTGCCACGTGCGCCGTACGGCGATGCTGTATGCCCGCGCTTTCGCCCGCCAGCCTCCCCCCGACAGGGACTTGCGCACCGCCGTGACGTCGCCTATCGTCGGTCGCATGCCCACCGCAGCGCACGCCCATGTCGACCTCGCTTGCCGATCTGATTGCTCAGCCCTAGTTTTCCGGGCGGTACGCCCGATACCGCGATGACCCTGCGACCACCCTGGCGGCCATCGAGACCCGCCTCAAGGGGGTGGGCAAGGCCTTCAGGCGCCACCATGATCTGCCACTGAGCGCGGCGCACACTGATGGCGGCCGGCAGTGGCCAGGACTTCCATGGATTTCACAAAGCGCTGAAGGCCCCCGACCAGCCCCACCCCGCGCTCGCGCCCTATCTGGTCCTGCTGCTTGGTGAACATGGCACCACGCTCAGCGCGGCCGAGTTGTCCAACATTGAAGCCTTCACCCAGCACGCGGTCGCCGCGCACGACGAAGCTCGCGAGGCGGTGCTCGATGCGCTGGCTTGCCTGTGCGGGCGAGCACCTCCGCAAGCGTTAGCGGGTGCCCTCTCGGTAAGAGAGCGGGCCTCACTTGCCAACCCACTCGCCCATAGTTGTCTCGTTCACTGCCAACACCATAACCCGCGCCCGATTCGCCCTCGCTTCTCCCGTCCTCGCACCGCCCGTCTGGACCCTCGAGTCGGCTCAATGTCACCACCTCGACCTGCCGTCCACCTACCTGTATCTGCTGGTCGATACGTCGCGCGATCAACCGCTCGCGGCAGCGCTGACACGATCGCCGATGGACGTGCAAGTCGGCGCGTGGCTTGTCGCGGCCACCATCGGCCGTACACCGCCTGCGACGCTACAGGTGGACCAGGGTTCGTGGGACGCGGAGCGACGCGCCGTGGCACGACTCGTGCCACGCGCAGCGAGTCTTACACCAGCCCAAAGATCCGACGGAGGCGCTGCTCCGCTCGGCCCTCCGCGCACTCGATGCCCCCGGCGGCGCTGGCCGCGAAGCGACGTTTCTTCGGCGTGACCCCTCCAGATTGCGCGAACGCCGCCTGCTCTCGGGAGACTGCGCGCGCCGACGCTCCGCAGGCAAGCCTCATGCGCAGGTACGCCACCGGCTGGTCGACGCACTCAATTGCCGGTGCGGCCATCGACAATCGTGTCGGCTTGACGGGATCCCATGGCCAGCGGAAACTTGCCGCCTACCAGATTTGTGACCAGTCAACTGACTACGGACAGCATGAGCGCGCCAGCAGCGTCAGCCAAGAAACCCAGGAAAAAACGCATACGACGAACCGTGTCGCAGTTGCGCAAGCAGGTGGACACCAATCGGCAAGGCCAGGAAGGCGTGGCCTGGGTGCGCTGGATCGTGGAGGGCATCTGGGGCTGTGGTCTGGAAGTGGTCTCCGCCAACAATGATGACGGTGTCGATGCGATCATCCTGCTGAAACGACGGCCGGCCCTGAGAATGTACGCCGGCACGACAGGCGACCTCATTTTTGTCCAGATCAAGACTGGCTATCGCCAGGTTGTACCCACTGGCGATTACGACCTACCACTTGATGCTGAGAAGATGGCAGCATGGCGCATGCGCTGGGCGGCGTATCCGGGTCCCGCCATCATGATCAATGTCATCCCCCGGCGGCTCACGCAGAAGCCGTATCCCATCGCTTATTGGGCCGATCTGAAAGATCCCGGCACGGACCCACTCAAGGTCCATTTCAAGGCGGCGCATGAATTCAACGCCAACGCCAAGTCAGATTTCTACAACCTGTGCTTGCGCTGGGCAGAGTTCAGGAAGCTCCCCGCGATCCGTGCCGAGGAAGATCTCCCGCTGCTCGGCAAAGGAAGCCTGAGGGATGTCGCGAAAGGCGTCTACAAGGAGATCAAGCAGGAGGTAGGCAAGAAGCCTGCGGACTACCATGCCGCAGTGACCTGGCAGGGCTGGGAACATATCACCCGCCTCACGCGCCCTGCACGGACTCAGCAGCAATCTCTGCTGCTCCTACCTGTCATGGCGTTGATGCTCCGTAAGCAGACGAAGCTCGAGCCGATTGCCGTCAGCCGACGAGAACGAAAGACCATCGGCAAACAAGAGCGCTACCAGTGGTTCACAACGCTGACGGCCCGCGTGACGTTCTTCGCGCGCCATGAAGCCATCGTAAGAGTCGTCTTGCTGAACACCGAGTTTCGTACGAACGATCAACCCACGCAAACAACGGCAACGTTCTATTCGATCTATGAGGTGGCCCGGCGCAAGAAAAGCCCCTAGGGGGTGGTCGCAGCCGACTCAGGCAAACTTGAAGCCTGGCCGCACTCGACATAAGAGCCGAGGCTAAGCCCCGTCCATCAGGACGTCTTCAGCCACTGCCCAAGGACTCAAGCTGCGACCACGACGCATTTTACACTGGATTGCAACGCCATCCGCCCGGCGAGAGCGGCCCCGGCGGACCGATGGCTGCCCGGTCTACGAGCTGCAGCCGTAGCGCAAGCGGGGAGCCCGATCGTCGCAGCCGCACCTTGCGGCAACGACTGACTGCCATCGCCGCGCGCCGCTTTGTCGACGCCAAGCTGACCGACCGGCAACAAACGGGATGGTCGCGGCCCCCGCCAAGCCACCGCCGCATAGCGCGAAAGCGTTGGCCGACAACGCCAAGCGCACGTGCTAACATCGGCCGCCGCGCCCGAAGCCTGATCGGCACGGCCGCGAACCCCACGATCCCCATGACCGCTCATCCCGTGCCCTCACGTCCGCGCGCATCCGTTCAGGCCACCGCCCAGATTGCGTCGACGCCACCACCGCCCGCCGTGACCTCGCCGGTACTGCGCGATCGGGAGATCCGCGAAGCATTGCGTCTCCACCTGGCCCGGCGCCTGCCTGCCCCGGCCCGCGTGATCGAAGAACTCGGTGTGCACAACGGCAACGCGAAGGCAGATCTGGTGGCCATCTACCGGGAAATGCACTGTTTTGAAATCAAGGGCGCAACCGACAGCATACGGCGCCTGACACGGCAGGCCAGCTTTTTCGATCAGACCTTTCCCAAGGTGACCCTTGTCACGACGGAGAACCACCTGTCCTGGTGCCTGCGACACCTACCGCCCTACTGGGGCATCATCGTGGCTACGTGCGCGCCGCACGGCATCGCGCTACGATATGTGCGGGCAGCACTGAACAGCCCGCGCTTCGTCAAACAAAAGGCGCTGATGATGCTGTGGAAGGCGGAATTGACCAGCATCGCTACCGACACCGCAAAGATTGCCGTGAAGCGCGCCTATACCCGCGAGGATCTGGCCGCCCACCTGAGCCAGGCACTGGACAAGCAACTGACCCTTGCCTCCATTCAGGAAGCGATCCTGAGCCGCTCAGGGGGGGAGTATGTCGCCGAGGTAGGTAATATGGCTGGCGAGCGTTGACTTCACCCACGAGCCGGCATTGCCGGCCTTGGGCGGGCGCTTCCCGCTGTGGGTGCTACGCTCGTAAATGTAGTCGTCGCCAAACGAATAGCCCGCGCCGCGGAAGAAGGGCTGACGCTGGATCAGGTCGGCGATCTCGAAATATTGCCCATTCCCCAACGGATGCGCCTTGAACGAGATCCCTCGCACGGCCAGCATGCTGTCGCCATGCGGATAGAACGCACGCGGCGTAGAAACCGTGCGCAGCAGTTCCGGCTGCAGTTCCACGTCCGAATACTCGGGGCTGACCACGCCGTAATCGCCGAATCGCACGTCGTGTAGCACGGCATCTTTCACCAGATGGCGCCACAGATGGTATTCCAGCCGAGGCACCATCTTCGCCCCGCCGGTTTCAATCAGCTCGCTGATATTCGAGGGAATGGAAGAGCCCGTCACCACAAGAGTGTACGCGGGGAACTCGGCACGGAACTTCTTGAGAAACTCAGCGATACGCGTCGCGGCCACGGCATAGTCCGTCAGGACACGCGCATCGACAATCACGTCAATGCACTGCGCCTTGCAGCGGGCCAGTTCGGCCCACAATCCGGTCAGCTTGCGTTTGAGCAGCACCCAGCTTTCGATATCCTCAAGCTGGAGCCGGACGCCGACCGCCCCGCCGACTTCCCGCAGATACGCGAAGGCTGCGGCGTTATGGTCGGCATGGCGATCGAGCGCGAGAACTGGAATCGGCCGGAAGTGCTTGAACGTCGCGAGGATATAGCGATACTGGGGCGTACCTTCCAGTTCCAGATCATCGTCAAGATCAAAATTATCGATGTAGAAGGGAAAGTGGCCGACCCGATCACACAGAGTCGTCATCTTGCCCATCCCGAGCCGGATGCGGTCCAGAATTTCGTCTGCGTTCTGATTCTTGCTCGTGCGTGGCACATCAAAACAAGGACGAATCTTAGCCCGCGTGTCGTCGGAAAGCGCTCCCACGCACAGGATTTCGTTTTGTTTCAGCTTGAGAAACGGAAAATAGATACTCATCCCTCGATCCCCAGTTCCTGCGCGACGTCGATCGATTGGACCAAGTCACTGTACATAGCGTAGTTCTTCTCACGGTACCGCAGTAGCCCCGCCGCAATCGCGACATGCACGCCCGCTTGTCGGGCGTAAGTCGTCAAGTGGCTCTCCGAACCCCGCTGCAACACCATCTTTCGCCAGATATTGCGCGGCACCAGCATATCCATGGCGAGCCGATTGGCTTCGACTTCAATCTCGCCGTCATCCTCCTGGTCCAGATCGTCCAGGATTGGCGTCGACAGATGATCGTAGTGCAAGCAGATGTGGGCCATTTCGTGCATCAACGTGAACCAAAAATTGTCGTAGCGGTTGTAGCGCAGACTCAGGCCAATCACGGGGGTGCCGGTGGCCAGCGTCAGTACGCAGCCATCCGTACGCATGGCTGGGAACGCTCGCTCCACGACAAGGATGATCCCAAAGTGCTCGGCGAGGATCGTGGGCAAGCGACGCAGGTTGCGTACGTCAGTGCTGTAGCCAACGAGCCGACGCAGATCTTCGTCGCTGGGCGCTCGGAATGGTTCGATGGGGCCTTTCAACGCCGTGGCACACGCCGTGTTTTTGACGATCGACAACCAGGCCGCCGTGAGAAAAGGATTGGCGCGCTCGTTCTGGCGAAACAACGCAGGGCTTTCTTGACCCGCCGTGATGGCCGTCCTTAGCAGGAAAGCTGACTCGGACTCGCCAGCGCCCTTTCGCGCGGCGATGTCCTTCGGCTTGAGATGGCGCTTGAGCTCCCCGTAGAGTTCGAAGACCTGATACGCCGAAGATGCGGCGGCCGGGTAGACGGAAAAATCGTCGTCAAGCATGAGGGCGCTCCAACACGGCCTTGGCGCAGATTGCACTGGCCTCGAAATAGCGAAGCCCCTCCTTGTCCGCGTCGCAATCGTAGGCCGTCATGCCGAGGCGCGAATAGTAGCTCTCGGCCGTGGGAAGCGCGTGTAGCGAAAAACCCGGGCGGTAACCCAGTACGCGCATCGCATGGTTCACCGCGTAGGAGATCAGAAGGTGGCCGATATTCGAAAATCGGCGCTTGTACCCGGGGCGATTCCGGTTCCAGTACGCTGCGGCGATATAGTCAATGTAGAAAATCTTTTCGCCGTCTTCGCGGCTAGGCTTCGGATGGAAAATGATGCAGACACCCTGCACCTTGTCCTCTGCCATCAAGTAGAACCACTGGTATTCATTGGTCGCAGTGAGGTGCGCCTTGTCCAGCCAATTCCAGTGCAAGTCGACGAGATTGTATTCGGCCACGGCCGAAGCAAATTCGGCTTCGCTGGCGAAGCCATTCGAAAACCGCTCGCGAAATGCGTTAAAGGCTTCGGCCTTGGCTGCCGACCAGTCCGCCTCCAGCGTCAACGTCAGCATGCCATCCACACCTGTCCGGATGATATAGGGGACCTCGCTGCCGGTATGGTTGCACTGCAGTTGACCGTTTCCCGAAAAAATTAGCGCCATTCGCGTGTCTCATTCCTGCATTGCCCTCCCCCGACGCGGGACATGGCAGCAGGTTTTATGGATTTTTAGCAGCAAGAGCATCGCACAAATGCGCGTGCGGCCGTACCCTACTTCTGCAGGAGAACTGAGCCACGATTCTTGCGCGATGACTTACAACTCGCGGCACGGACCGATTTTGAAGCCCAGTCAGGGCGCGCAGATCTCATTTGCTGCTCCGGGCTCCACGATCAGCCTGGAACGTTGGGCGGATCCGCGAACCTTCATCCTTGGCAGTGCACCCTGGCGCGCTTCGCTGCTGGCTTTCAGTCTCCCGCGCTTCATCTAGGCACTGTTCAATCGACCCGCGACAGCGCCAAGACCGGCCTGTAGTCGCTATTGGAAAGCGCGCATCAAGGACGGATCGCGTCCCGCTCAAGAGTAGCTGAGCGATGTGCCGGATGCTTCGCCGCGTGAAAGACATACGCGAGCTACGCATCTCCGGCTGCGCCGGTCGGGCTGGGCGGAGAGCCCAGCCCGCACCTGATTCCGTAAGGATATTAGAACTTGTGACGCAGCCCAATCCCGAACGTGTTGCCCGGATTCAGACCGACAACCTTGTCAAAGCGCCAGGCAGCATAGACATCGCTGCGCTTTGAGAACGGATAGTCGTAGACCAAAGAGGTTGTGTCACGACGCGCTGATTGAAGTGTTTCATTGCCCCCTTGCCAGGTTCGCGCCCACTCGGCCAGCAGCGTACCCGTCCCGAGCGGAATGCTCGCGCCTACTTGCATGGTGCGGTTGCGCTGGCTGCTCAGAACGCTGAACTTATTGTCCGACTCAGCAAACTGCCCAAATAGCTTCACCAAAGTGAAATCGTACGACGCACCCGCAAGGTAGGCCATCTGATAGTTCGCCCCGCTCGCCGCAAACGTAGGCGTATCGACGCCAACACGCTGTACAGCCAGCGTCGCGCCGAAATTGCCACGAAAATAGGTAATGCCGCCGCTATAGTTTTGCTTGCCCTGGTGACCGGCGACCTCACCGAAGGCATACATCGCGTTGAAGCGTAAACCGCCCAAGTCCGGGCTCTGATACAGCATTGAGTTGTTCCAATGTGTATCGCCCGCCACCGAGTTCCCCACAGGGGCCCCAGGAGGAGTGGTATAGGTATGAAGAAACATCGGCGAGAAAGTCTCGGAGTCCGCCAGCGGATTGAACAAGAGCATCGAGATAAACCATGGCGTGGGGATGCGCCCTAACTTCACCGTCCCGAAACTGCCGTTCAACCCTACGTTGGCATTGCGCCCAAACATCGGATCACCGTCGAAGCGCCCCACCTTCCCATTGTCCATCCGGAAAAAACTCTCAAGCCTAAACTCTGCACTTAAGCCTCCGCCTAGATCCTCCGTCCCGCTGACCCCCCAGTAGGGCGTCGTCAAGCCTGCGCTGCCAACCACGCCGGCACTACTTGCGTCTCCACTCAAACGACTGGACCCGGCAAAGGCATCCACTACCCCGTAGAGTTGTACTCCACTTTGTGCCTGCACGCTTAAGGCACTCATTCCACAGGCTGCTGCTAACGCGGCCAAAATCCTACGCTGCTCTTTCATTGTCTCCTCTCCTTATGTTTGGGACGAGCGGTCCCCTGCGCTTCCTCCGAACTTATTGAGCGCGCTAGCAACTGCTTAGCGAATTGATTGAATGCGGCCAATCGGTGCGGGCAACACCACCGCAGAAATCAGCGATAGTTCAGCCGCTCAGCGTGGGACGTTGAAGCTTTGGCAACCACCAGAAAGCTGTCGCAACCAACACCACGCCGACGATAAGCATCGGCAACACCATAGGCCAGGCCCCCCAGCGATACAGAGGATCAACGAACATCACCGCTAGTTGGCCCATGCAGAAGGCTGCAAACATCATCGTGAAGCCCGACCACGACACGGCCCGTCCGGCCAAGTGCGGGAGACTGCTTGCTGCGCCGGCTTGTCCGCAAGGCTGATGAATTCCATGGCCCACGCAGTAGATGCCGTGGCCCACGATTAATGGCCAGGCGCTGGTTGGGACAAACCAGCAGCCTAAGCCCTGAACAACTGCACCTGAAAGGCTCAGAATGGCGCCTTGGCGCACTGTGAGCTGAACACTCTGCTGACGAAGTAGCTGACGGCAGCCGATCGTGCTCATGATGTAAAGCAACGATCCAGCAGCGGGAATCCAAGCGTACGCCGCTGGCGAAAACCCGAGGCGGCCGATATACAGCATCGGGGAAAGCAGGAGAAAGCAGAAAACACCGCTATAAGAAGCGGCAGATACCAGCGTCCACAGGCGAAACTCCGTGCAGACAAGAACCTCCCAATATCCGCCCACAGGTGCCGCGGCGTGCGATTCACGCCTAGTTTCCGAAAACCCAAACCAACATGCGAGCCACAGGGCCAGCGCGTAGAGGCTCATGCCCACAAGCACCCAGCGCCAACCCAAGTATTGGCTGACGTAGCCACCAATGATCGGCGAGATCAATGCCATCGCTCCCAGCCCAGTCAAGCCACGGGCCATGACACGCGGACCATCGGCTGCCGGATACAGGTCTCGGACAGCAGCCCTACTGCACACCAGTATCGAGGCCATGGCAAACCCTTGCAGCGCACGCGATGCCATCAGCGCAAGCGCATTGCCAGCAAGAGCTCCTCCCAGCGCCGCAGCAGCATACGTTGCCAAGCCACTGAGTAGTACCGGCCGGCGGCCAATTCGATCGGCCAGGCTTCCCATCGGCAACTGGCCGAAGCCAAAGGCCAATGCAAACGCTGTTAGGCTGCTACTGGCCGACCCCAGTGAATCGGCGATCGCGGGCAGTGCTGGCAGATAGCTATCTGTCCCCATGGGTTGCGCTGCCAGTAAGAAGGGGAGTAGCAATGCGAAGTTCAGAGAACTGCGGTTGGACATATGATCAAACCCGATGATGGACTGAGCAGGATCCGTTAGCGAAACGCCCGACGGCGCGATAGATTCAACCGGCCCGCTGGGACATTCCAGTCAATTGGAGTACTGGAAGGTACAAGGACCAAACACACCCATACCTCGCAAGGAACCTGTTTTCCTACCGCGTAAGGCCAATGTCCGCATTCGCCGATGGGCAGCCCAAAATAGGACACGCAACGCAAGAGCGTCCTCCCCCTTTTCAAGCCCACCCACATCACACGGAGGCGGAACCGGAACACCTAGCTCCGCAGCAATTGCATAACCCACGACTCGTTCCCGTAGTACCCGGGAATGGAGGTACTCCCTCAGTATTGCCTCGACAAGGACGCGCTGACCGCCTGCCCTCGACTCCGATCGCGAGGTAGCCCGCGCACGCTGCTCGAGGCCGAGTCTGCATGCGCGCACCTCGCCGAGGAGATCACTGAACTGGTCAATCTTGGAGCTTTGCATCATCGTCATCGCATTCCATTCCCGCTGATTGAAGGCCGGCGAGTCGGCACAACGCCAGGTCACCACCAGCCCACCACCTACATGCGTTGAGGTGGCGGGCAGCATGGCAGCCAACGCCTTGGAACTCAGTGCGTGATTACAACGTTGGTGAATCCGCCCGCGCGCTTGTCGACTGCATCTAGCGCCTCGTTCACAGCCGCAAGAGGGAAACACTCGTGTTCGAACACATCGAGCTTCAGCGTTCCCGCGTCAGCCATCGCGGCCATGCTCTGCCCTTCGTCAGTGGTGAACCAGCATGAGCCAATGAGCGACTTTTGAAGTGCCATTAGGGGAAACGGGTCCAAAGCGATCGGATCAGCGACGCCCCCAATGTTTACCGCCTTGCCGCCACGCCTCAGTCCGTTGAATGCATCCAGCACGTTTTCAACCGGCGCATTGGCACCCAGCGTTTCGAGTAGCACATCCACACCATAACCGCCGGTTGCCTCCATCACGACGTCAGCCGTCGGTCGCTCCCCGAGCGAGATGGGAACGACGCGTCGTGGATCAAGCTTGTGAAGCTTGTCGAGCAATGCTGGATTGCGACCGGTGGCAAACACCTTCGCTGCGCCCATCGCCAACGCAAGGAGCACGGCTCCGAGCCCCAAGGTTCCCGTCCCACCGTCAATAAGCACTGTTTGGCCGGGGCAGAACTGAGCCTTGCGAAGCGCCGAGTACGCAGTCCCCAGATAGCCGAAGCGTGCGGCCTGCTCGAAGGAAATGCTGTCGGGTAGCTTCACGAGGTTCGCCACCGGTGCGGTCAAGTACTGGGCGAATCCGCCGTAGGGGTAATCTTCAAAGACCTTCTGCGAACCAGGGCCAAAGCCGAAGTAGCCGTGGAAGGTGAATGCCGTGCAGTTCGTATGATCGTGTCGACGGCAGGCAATGCAGCTACCACACGACAGTCCCGGGTTCATGTACACCCGATCCCCAGGTTTGATATCCGCATGGACCTGCGCCCCTACCTCAGTGACCACGCCTGCCGCGTCTAAACCGTAGATCGCCGGCAGCTTGGGAAGCGGCATGAACGGGAACCATGTCGGGTAATGCGTGACGACATTACGCAGGTTTGGCACCACGCCAGCAGCCTTCACCTCGATCAGCACGTCAGTCGGGCGAACTTCCGGGAGTGGAATTGTGTCGATCTGAAACGGCTCGCCGATCTTATGCAGCCGCGCTGCGCGCATCATCTTAGTCATATATGTCTCCCGATAATCGGATTAGAAACACCACACCGAGTCAACCTCGGCACTGCTTTGCTGACGCACCGCTTGCCCCGCGTGTCGAGGTGCTCGTCAGACGTTTTCGGCTCATCACTTTTATAGGCTAGTTATTCGCCTAGCTATCTATTTACTCGTGCGAAATTTAGTTGGCTCATCGTTTGCTGTCAACTAAACTGTCTCCTTCTTCTCCCTCGGAATTACCCTAACCCGTGGCATCCAAAGCTCAGACTTCTGTCAGCCATACCACCGCTAAAGACGAGGCTACAGGCCGCAGTCGCGGGGGGCGTCGAACCACAGGAAAGTCGACAATTAGGACAAGCACCGAGCCGCCCCCGAAGTACGACGATCTGCTACGCAAGTCGCTGGCTTACGCAATCAAGCGGACGCAAGTCAGGTGTGATGAGGCTCTCGCGCGCTATCTTGAGCCGGGTCTCTCTCCTGCGCGATTCGCCGCCCTCTGTGCCATCGGAGCCAATCCCGACATTAGCCAGGCGGCACTAGGAGGTTTGCTGAACATCGCCGGACCCAGCGTCGTGAAGGTTGTTGATGAGCTCGAACGGCTGGAGTTGGTGCGACGGGCACAGACCTCCGATCGCCGGATTTACGCGCTGCAACTCACTCAGCAGGGTGGTGCTGACCTGGAACGCTACCAAGCGTCCATGGATACCTTTGAAGCCCAGATCTCCTCAAGATTGCGGCCTCAGGAGCGTACCCTCTTGCTGTCTCTGCTTGCCAAGGTGGCACCGGACGAGGCCTGACGACAACGTTTGGATGCGAGCCGGTAAGCTTGGAATAGGCAACGGACACTTCCTTCGCACGCCGCAAGGGTGAATCGCACTCAGCATTGTCAGTGCAATTTCCTTTGCGTCATGTGCCTGCAGTTTGGTGGAGGCCTTGCAAACAGACTCCCTCATTGCCAACTCCCCATACGCCTGCGCGTCCATCTGGTTTTGCCCTTGCGCTGGACGTCGGGCGCGTGGCCGCGCATAGGACGCAGCATCCGTCGCTCGATTCTGATTGCCGCCTTCATCCATGGCTAGTGGATGTCTGCCATTCGAATACCAATCGAGCCCTCTGACAGCGCCTGCTAGCGAGTCCTTTAGGCCACGGTGTGGCAGTACCAGGGCTTGTACACCACATGATATGGCGGCGAGCGAAATGCCTCGCCGCCGTGCCCCGGATTAACTGCTAGCGAGCGGCTCGCCGGTTGCCATGAACAATCGGCTGTTGCCGACAATCGGCGAGGTCGACTTCACACGGCCACTTCGTCTACCCGGTAGTCGAAGAGCCATTCGTAGCGATCACGCACCTTATCGGCAGCCCATTGCTCTTCAATGTACTGCGCTGCTCCGTCGACATCAGCCAGCTTCGGATTGTGGAACCGCGCCGTATTGTCATTGGAACCGCGCACAATGGCAGACGTGCGTTGCACCCGAGCTGCCTCATACGATGCGAGCGCCTGCGCAATGTCGTCGCGGTGGGCGGCCAATGCTCGTGCCAGCACGAAGCCGTCTTCCATGGCCATCGCAGCCCCTTGCGCCAGAAATGGTAGGGTCGGGTGAGCCGCATCGCCCAGCAAAGTCACTGCACCGGTCGACCAGTTCTGCAACGGCCCCCGCGCCATGAATGCCCACTTATAGTGCACCTCGATGGCCCGGATCATCGTCTGCACGTCCTCATGCCAGCCTTCAAAGTCCTTCAGGCAGTCCGCCAGTGTGCCCTGCTGTGTCCACGATTCAACCTGCCAACCTTGGCCTTCAACAATGCCGACAAAGTTAATAAGCTCCCCGCGACGCAATGGATACTGCACGACATGGCGCCCCGGGCCTACCCAGTTCACGCCAACCATCGTGCGCAAGTGTTCCGGCAGCCGCCCAGCGGGGATCACGCCACGCCACGCATATAGTCCAGAAAACCGCGCCTTGTCCGGCCCTGCGATCGGCGCGCGGACACACGAATGGACGCCATCGGCCCCGACCACCAAGTCAGCTTCGACACGCTCACCGCTGCGCAGCACCACCACGGGCCTGGTACCGGTGAGGTCCACCGACTCACAGCAGCAATCGAGCCGAATGGCGGAGGGCGCCAGCGCCTGTACGCCGCGCATCAGTGCTGTGTGCAAGTCAGCGCGATGGAAGAAGCTGAACGGATGTCCATACTTCTCGCGCGAGTTCGCTGCCAGGTCTGGCACCTCCCAAGTCCGACCCGTGCTCCAATGTCGGATCATCTTGCCGGTCGGCTCCGCGCCGAGTTCAGACACGCTTTCATTCAGTCCAAGCAAGCTCAGGACCCTCGTCGCGTTTGCACTAAGCTGCACGCCGGCTCCGACCTCAGCCAGCATTGGGGCCTGCTCGAGTACGGTGACTTGGAAGCCTTGCCGCAGTAGTGCCAGTGCCGCAGTCAAGCCGCCTAAGCCGGCGCCAACCACAACTACGCTTCGAACGGTGGAAATGTCTTTCATAGGATAGGCTTTTCTTGCTGACGCTCTTACAGGCGTCACAAACTGTATGAAGATCCGCAGATGCACTGCGGCTGGAATGGCACTGGATAACGCAAAGTGGGTTCGTGTTGTGATCAGCGGATTCCTTAGAACGCCGCCTCTGGCATGTCAGCACAAGTCAGATCGCGCGCCAGAACCACTCCCAGCCACGCATCGATCTTTGGCAATTCGTAGCGGCAGAAATAGCGCGCCGCACGCCGCCGCCCCTCATCCTCCGGCGCACCGCCATCTAGCGGAACCACCAGCAGTATGTCCAGCCAGACCCACGCAATGACAAGGTGACCGAATGCCTGCATGTACGGAACAGCATTGGCCAGCGCCTCGGTTGGATTTCCGCCGGCCCATGCGGCCTGGGTCGCGACTTGAATCTTCTGCAGTGCCTGGCTCACGGCGGCCGCGTGCTCACCCAATCCCGGGCGCGATGACGCCTGCTCTACGGTAGCCATGATTCGCGCACTGAGTCGCGCCAAACCCTTGCCCTCCTCCATCACGACCTTGCGACCCAGAAGGTCCGCGGCCTGAATGCCGTGCGAGCCTTCGTGAATCATGTTCAAGCGATTGTCACGCCAGTACTGCTCCACCGAGAACTCACGCGTGTAGCCGTAGCCACCGTGGACCTGGATCGCCAAGGAGTTGGCCTCCAGGCAAAACTCGCTAGGCCAACTCTTGGCGACCGGCGTTAGCACCTCCAATAGCAAACGCGCCTCCTCAATCGCCTCTGGGGTCCCGGTATGTTGCTCGTCGACAAGCCGCGCGCAATAGAGCACCAGCGCCAGCGCCCCTTCGCAATAGGCCTTTTGGGCCAACAGCATGCGTTTGATATCGGCGTGCTCGATGATCCGGACTTGGGGCTGGGCAGGATCCTTGCCAGCAGGCCCCAACGAACGTCCCTGCTGCCGGAACTTGGCGTAGTCGAGCGACGCGTAGTAGCCCGCCAAACCGAGCGCAGTCGCCGACAGCCCAATGTCTATGCGAGCCTCGTTCATCATGTGGAACATGCAGCGTAGGCCTTCGCCCGGACGTCCTATTAGGTAGCCGATCGCCCCTGCTCCGCCGCGCACCGGATACTTGCCTTCTCCAAAATTGAGCAGCGTGTTAGTCACGCCGCGCCATCCCAGCTTATGGTTCAATCCCGCAAGCGCGACGTCATTACGCTCACCTGTCAGGTCACCGTCAGTTCCAACCAATCGCTTCGGCACTACGAACAGCGAGATACCGCGGGTGCCAGCCACGAGTTTGCCGTCCGGACCGGGGATTTTCGCCAGTACCAAGTGAACGATGTTTTCCGCTAGTTCGTGCTCGCCGGCAGTAATCCACATCTTGTTGCCCTTCAACCGATAGCGCGGGCCCAGAGGATCGCTTTCGAAATCCTCCCCGTCTGGCGTAGCTCGGGTCGAGATGTCGGAGATTGATGAACCAGCCTGCGGCTCAGACAAACACATCGTCCCTGTGAAGCGTCCACTGAACTCATTCAGCGCAAAGACCCGCTTCTGCAGTTCGGTGCCATGCGCCATGAGCAGATTGGCATTGCCGAGCGTCAGGAGCCCATATCCTCCGAGACTCACCGAAGCTGTGCTAAAGAACGTACTTGCCGCTGCCTGCACCGAATGCGGCAACTGCATGCCACCGATCTCATAGTCCTGCCCGGCACCGAGCATGCCAGACGCGGCGAAGGCCTCAAATGCCTCATGTGTTGCCCGCGGCAAGTACACGGAGTCGCCATCGAACGTCGGCTCCTCGGTATCGACCAAACGGTTATACGGTGCGTACTTCTCACGAGCGATGCGCTCGGCGGTGTCCAGCACTGCGTCGAATGTCTCTCGCGAATGGTCTGCAAATCGCGGCCTGTTTCCAAGAGACTCGGCCTGCAGCCAGGCGTGGAGCAAGAAATCAATAGTGGTTCGTAATGAGGTCATGGTGAAAGCGCCATCGTGTTAGCAGGACCGCTCGGGAGCCGATTGCCCAAGCAACAACTCGTCATGCAAGAATCTCTAATCTCCAAGTTGGCCGCGCTTGCCGTTCGGTGCGAGCTACCCACGGCCAAGCTCTACGCCGCTCGATGTAGGAGATCTTCTAAAGCGGGGCGTGCGACGTCCGCCCTATGGCCGATTCGCCCCGACCATGACAAACAACATGGTCGCCGGCTTGTCACTCTTGTTGCGCCAGCCATGCCGTGTTCCGTTCTGGATTACCACATCATGAGGCACTAGCTTTCTCGTTTCACCGTCATCAAGTTCGAGGTGGAGCTCCCCCTCCAGCAGAACTGCATAGTCGATCGAGTCGGTGACGTGCATCCCCGGATTTTGCAGCTCGAACGTCTCGGCCAGACCGGGCAGCAGCTCCATGTACTCCCGCCCTGCAGCAACGGGATCGAATTCAGGAGTGGTCATGACAATATCCGGCGGGAATGTGACGATCATCAATGTGCTCCCTCCCGCCGACGGCACCCACGACAGCGCTGAGGGAGCCCGGTCCTCGCCGCCAACAAGCGTGGCACCTGGGGGCGTCTCCCACAGCAGAGATGCCGACAAGCCAGGGACGTACTTGAAATCCACACTACGCGAGCCGCCATCGTCTGAGGCGAAGATCGACTTTCCGGCTTGATTGCGGCTCGTCACGATGCGACGAATAGACATACTTTTTCTCCGATTTAAGGATCAATGCATGATCACGACGTTGGTAAAACCACCGCTGCGCTTATCGATTGCATCCAACGCCTCGTTTACCTCTTCAAGGGAGAATCGAATGTGCTCGAATACGTTCAGCTTCAGAACACCGGCATCGGCCATGGCCGCCATATCCTGCCCCCCTGCCGTAGTGAACCAGCACGAGCCGAAATCTGACCTCAGCAGCCCCATCAATCGGAACGGTTCAAGAGGGATTTTAA
>JACXTT010002466.1_pt1 | contig 29344 bp, 20 predicted proteins | sample 9270951 | NCBI WGS metagenome assembly JACXTT01 (sample SAMN15532306, study PRJNA645909) | rock metagenome | isolation source: weathered quartz diorite | place: Puerto Rico | collected 2017-06-21 | reverse complement strand
TTCTCCCGCCGTAAAAACGAAGTCCGTGCCACAATCCACGCACTTCAACAGCTTGTCCTGGAATTCCATGCGAAGAGGCGCTCCATTCCCCGTCCCTGCGCTTCACGGAGACCCGAATGGGGAAGGATCCGGCTCACGACGTGGGCAGGGGATTTTATCCCCCTCATTTTTTACCCTGGATTCGGCCCACCATGCGCAGTGCATCGCATGGCTACTGCAAATAAAATTCCTGGACTGCGGAATGAACGTGAGTGCTAGAAGAGCGGGGCCGTCACGCCAGAGTGTGACGGCCCGGATGGCTCAATCCTGCTCCTTGCGCGCTTTCTTACGGCTGCGCTTGCGTGCGAGCGCTTCTTTGACCCGCTTCTTCTCACCCGGCTTCAGGTAGAAAGAGTGACGTTTTACTTCCTTGATGATGTCCTCTTGCTGTACCTTCCGCTTGAAGCGACGAAGCGCATTTTCGAGGGACTCGCCCTCTTGAAGTCTGACTTCAGCCAAACGAACTACACCCCCCTGCTCGTCCAAAAATGGACCCCTAGTTATGGCAAGCATCGGCCATCTAAGTCAAGTGGAATGTGGAAAATCCCACCCGGCTTTCAGAATACCAGCCGCAGCCCTAGTTGTACCAGCCGCGGCGCGTACGCACTGCTCGCCTTTAAGAAGCTTGTAGGCTGCTGATAATACGCTGGATAAACCTTGCCGCCTGCGTTTCGGCCGAGTCGAACAAACTGCCCTGCCGAATTCAGAAAGCCGTCATCGCTCAGGCTGTAGCGTTGGTTGTCGCGGTTGAAGAGGTTGAAAGACTCCGCCGTAAGTTCGAGCCGGAAGCGCTCGGTTACATGAATCTTCCTGGTTAGGCGCAGATCCATGGTCGCGTAGTCAGGACCTAGAAATGCATTGCGTCCAAAACCGGATAGACGATCGTTGCTGGAGTTGTCGTCGCGATTGGGATCCCCGGTCACGCGCGCTTCTGTCGGGCGCCCGCTGCCGAACGTCATTACTCCCGCCAGCTTCCATTCGTTGAAAATCTTCGCCAGAACTTCCTGGCCGCGCCCAAACGGACGCGGCTCCGCAATCCATGAAACCGACAGCCGGTGGCGCTGATCGGTCACGCTCGGGCCGCGCTCGCTCTTCGTCGAATAAGAATTCTGCACCGTAACCGGACGCCCCGCTACCAATGCATCCTGTCCATCATCAATGGCGTGCGCCCAGGTGTAGGCTAGGCGGAAATAGAAACCGCTGGTCATACGCCGCCGCACCGACACCGTCATTCCGTGATAAATGCTCGTCGCCGCGCTATCAAACTGGTTGATGGCGCTCAATTGCGGCACCGGCCGGGCCACGTCGTTGATGCACGGTGGAAAGGGACAACTCAGGCTTTGCTGCGTCTGCCAGATCCCGAAGGAGTCCACCGTGTAGTAGGAGTTCGTGAAGGTGTCGCCCGTCGCGTCGTAGATGGGATAGCTGTATTTCGTGGGCGGAGGCAAGTTCACATCCCGCGCCCGTATCAGGTTCTCACCGTGCACGTACAAATACGACACTCCCACTGCAAACCTGTCCGCGACCTCCCGTTCCATGCTGAAACTTCCCTGCTGCACTTTGGGCGTAATAAAGTTCGGGGCGAAGGCGGAGACGTCGCTGGTCAGATACGGCTTCAGCGAATCGGGCGCTACGCATGGCACCGGCCCCGGACTGCACGTCACCATGACGTTCGGATAGGTAGGAAAGATCTGGGTCTGGGTTGTATCCGCATTATCCAGGAAGAGAAACGTCCTCGTGAGTCCATCGTTGTTGATGACCGCCGATTCGTAAATCTGTGGCAAGCGCGTGTAGAAAATCCCGAATCCGCCGCGAACCACCAGCGGATGCTGACTCCCGATCGAGTAGGCAACTCCCACGCGCGGCGAGAAATTGTTCTTGTCGGAAGGCATCTTGCCCGACCGCGGCCAGAGCGGATTGTTCACAAGATCCTTGCTGTTGAACGTTTGCAGGTCGTAACGCACACCCAGACTGAGCGCCAGACGCCCCGACAGCCGCACCGTGTCCTGCAGGAACGCGGAGTAGTCGTTGCTGTTCGGATGCGAAACTGGATTGCCAAAGTTCTGTACGTAGTACCTCGGCACGCCGTGTGCCCAGGCGCGTAGCGGCGTGATCCGCAGACCGCCATGCTCCGGCACAAACGTAAAGGGATCGACGCTAATGGCGTCGTAAATGTATTCGCCGCCGAAGAGCGAAGGAAAATAGTTGTAGTCCCATGTGAACATCGCGTCGCCGCCGAATTTCCAGTCGTGCCGCCCGCCCGTCAGGCTCAGGGTCTCGGCTAGGTGCAGACGGTGCTCACGTGTCTGCCGCGGCAGGATAGACGATTGCCCGAACCCTTCAATCACGTTGTAGATGCGCGTGCGCACGTCGGTTGAGTTGGCAAACGATTGCTGCAAGTCGCGCGAGAATTGCGCCCGCAGATGACTAGTCAGCTTGGGGGTAAGACCGCTCAGCAGAGCCAGCGACGCGCTCTCCGTTTTTACGTCCTCTTCCCCGTTCGAACTCATGCTGGAATTTGTGATCGGACTCGCCGGGTCAAGAAACACGTTGTTCGTCCCGTAGTACCGCGAGGTGTTCACGCGAGCCGTGAGAAACTGCTGCGGGCTGAGCGAATAATCCAGTTTTATGAATCCGCTGTTGCCAAGCAGCTTCGCGGGAAATGCTCCGCCCATGGTCGAAAGCTGCGCCGCCGACGCGAACACCAGCACTTGGTCACAAGCCTGCCCCCCAATCGCGGGATCGCAGATCTCGTAGTCCAGAGGATGCCCGGGCGTACCCAACTGCGGCACCACCGAGGTCAAACCATTGTCGAACTCGACTACCGCTGGATCGTGAAAAATGTGCTGATCGTATCCCGCGAAGAAGAAGACCTTGTTGCGCTTGATCGGCCCGCCGAATGTTCCACCAAACTGATGCTGTTGACTGCTCGGTTTGAATCCCACGAACGGCGGACTAGCTGCGAGAGCGTTGTCCCGCAAAAAATAGAAACCGGTCCCGTGCCAGTGGTTGGAGCCGGATTTGGTCACCACATTGACCACCGCTCCACCCGCGCGTCCAAGTTCCGCACCGTAGGTGTTGGAGGAAACGCGGAACTCCTGCACCACCTCGTTGGAGAATTGATAAGGCGCCCGATACCGACCCCGCGCCTGCGCGAAAAAGCCATTGTTATTGTCTGCGCCGTCTACCAGATAGCTCGATTGGTAACCACGAATGCCTCCAAAGGCAAGATCGCCGTTTGAACTCGACGTAAGCCCGCGCGGATCCTGCGTCACGCCCGGCGCCAGCAGCGAGAGATCGGTGTAGCGCCGCCCCAGGAGCGGTAAATCTCCAATCGCCCTCTCGTCGACCAGCGCTGAAACTGCGCTTGGCTGGGTCTCAACCAGTGGCGGCGCATCGGAAACCGTGACTGTCTCCTTCCCGCCTGCTACCGCGAGTTTGAACGCCAATTCCGTTGCCCCGCCTACTTCCACCCGAATGACCGGCGAGTTCTGCGACAGCATGCCTTCTGCCTCCGCTCGCGCCGAGTATTCCCCCGGTGGCAGCATGTCGAGTTTGAAGCGCCCGTCGGCGCCGGTGGCTCCGTGATAGCGGATTCCCGTATCCACGCGAATGGCAACGATGTCTGCCGCTGTAATCGCTGCCCCTTGCGCATCAACCACAGTCCCGCGCAGTGCGCCCGTGGAGGCGTCCTGCGCCCGCAGTACGCCTCCGGCAAGAATCAGGGTGAGTAGATACGGAATACCAAGAAGATGGGGAGTCTGCCGCCTGCCACTGAACATGGGAATCCTCCTACGTCCGACACTTCGGAACGGGAGGAAATTTAGGGAGACCTCTCAGGTTGTATCACTTCGTATGTGTGGAAGATGTGACGTAGGACACACCGACTATGTTCAATTTTGCGATTGCTGGTGACCGGGCATGGCGGCGAAAGATCGGCACGCCTGGCAATACTGCCGGCTCTCTTGCTAGCGACGCGCAGTCGAAAGTGATATTACAGCGGCAGCTTGCCTTCCCCCGATAAGTTCTTGCCCGATGTCCGAAGCTCAACCGTCACGTCACCCGCTCCGCCTGAGCGGACCAACTTTTTCCAATTCTCGGCGGCGTCCCCCCTAGTCGAGTGATCCATCTGATATACGATCTCGCGGAAGGAGCGCGCTGGCACGACAACATACCCGCCACTGCCAGACCCTACAATTGGGAAACCGCTACCAGTCGATGTCAGATCGATCTCGCCAGCTGAGGAACGGAGCTCAGCCTTGGGGAAGACAACACCCTCGGAATCCCCCGCGTTTAGTATGCCCACTCTGATCGTCGTATCTCCCGTTCGCTTGTCGCTATTAGGATGAGCTTGAAGAAATTCAATCAGGTGATTCACATCCTCAAGTCTCGATTCAATGTCCCTTAGTGCACTGCGATAAATGCCCAGAAGCTCGTTCTTATTCCGATTCACGATGGTCTGAGGATTTTCTCCCGTGAGACTGCCGGTCGCAAAGAAGATCGGACGCACAATCAACTCTTGTCCTCGCACCCATTGCATAGTTGCATCGATGTTGTTTCCGAGATCCTGTTTGAGCGAAATCAATGATTCTTTGTACGCCTGCGTATCGCCAATTACGCCACGGGCGGCCGCCGCACTTAAGATGCCCTGCTTGAGGTTGTCCCGTTCCTCTTGTCGCAGGCGCCAATTGTCTTGGATGACCTGGTATCTTTGTAGAGACGCAAGGGTTGGCAGCAACTCTTTGGGGAGCGTAATCCCTTCTGCCTCCGCCTCCACATTCACCGTCTGCACACTGAGCTTCGGCGCCTGGAGCCACTTGCCGACTCCATACCCGACGGCGACGCCGATCGGGTTAAAGGCGAGCGCAACCAAGGTTGACACGAATGCTTTCTTGCTCAAAAGAAATACCCCGCCTTCTTGGTCAGCCATAAGCTTCCTCCCGTCGCGCTGTAGACTCGGCCCCACTCACTGAAAGTGGAGGCCCTTAGTGGTCGCCATTATAGGCCAGCTGTTACCTCACAGTAATGGCATCTTTCGTTTTGTTAGTGGTGCTGCTTGAACGTCTCTTGGTGCCCGAAGATGCTCAGAAACTCGACAAGACCTCCTGCGCCGCCGTCAGCACCTCAGGCACCACCGCATCAATGTCCGAGTCCTTGGTCAAGTGATTCACGATGCATACCCGCAGACAGAACTTCCCTTCCAGCAATGCATTCGAAGGATAGACCCGACCGCGCTGCACGATACGTTTGAGCAATGCCGTATTGAACCGGCTGCGCTCTTCTTCTGAAGCGCCCTCTTTCAAGAGATGCCGAAAACAAACCGCACTTAATTCACCCATACCCACGAGTTCAAGATCTGCGCACTCGCGTACCGCCGCCGCCAGCTGCTGCGTGTGCGCGAGATCCCGCCGAATCGCCGCGCGAAACGCACTTAGCCCGTGATAACGCAACGACAGCCACAGCTTCAGCGCCCGACAGCGCCGCGAAAGCTCAATCGACTCCTCAAAGAACGCGAACCCCTCTACCGGATCGCTGCTGAGCTGCTTGGCATAGTCGCCGGTATAGGCGAACGTCTGACGCGCCATCGCGAGGTCGCGATAGAGCAGGCATCCGCAGTCGAGCGGTTGGTACAGCCATTTGTGCGGATCGAGTGAAAGCGAGTCGGCCAGCGTCAGCCCTTCAAACTTCTCCGGAACCGCAATTGCCGCCAGCGCTCCATACGCGCCATCTACGTGCATCCAGGCGCCGTGAGCGCGAGCAATCTCTGCAATCTCCCGCAGCGGATCGATCGCTCCGGTGTTCACCGTACCTGCCGACGCAACGACCGCGATCGGCGTTACTCCCTGTGCTCGATCGCGCCGCAGCGCGAGCTCCAGTTGCGACGGAATCATGCGGTAGGACGCATCGCACGAAATGAGACGCAGGTTCTCGCGACCGATCCCGATCATCGCCACTGCCTTCGGCACTGCCATGTGTACCTGCTCAGAGGCGTAGATCGCACTCGGCGGTGCGCCCCGAAACCCGTGCTCGTTGACGGGAGTCTTCGCCTCCCGTGCCATGGCCAGCCCCATCAGATTGGCGGCTGAGCCGCCGCCCGTCAGAGTTCCAACGAAACCACGGCACCCCACCGCTTCTGCTAGCCACTGCACTACGGTCCGCTCAATCGTGACACCCGCAGGCGACGACCGCCACGCTGTCATGTTCTGGTTCAGTATCGAGGCCATGAGATCGCCCAGTGCGGCGACTGGTTCTCCCGCCCCTTGGACGTACCCGAAGAAGCGCCCATTCTGTGCGCGCGCGTGCGCAATCACACTGCGGAGTCCGGTCAGTGCCTCAGCGCCAATCCCTTGTTCTGGCAAATTCTGTGCGAACAGACGCTCGCTTTCCGCTCCGCTGGTGGAAGGAAAAATCGGTCGCGCATCCAGAGTGGAGATCCACTCTACGGAGAGTTCAGTGACGCTCGCGGCCAGCCGCCGGAATTCTTCGGGAGAAATTTCAAGGGGATCCATGCGTGATGAATTTAATCACAGAAGGAGCAGTGGGGCGGATCAGAATATGCTCAACGCGAGCGGCTCACTCACTGTTAGTGTAGAGGCAGGGGCCGGCGAATACGCAGGAACGTCGGAGTTCAACTCCAAGCTGCATTCAACGAAGGTTCTCCAGCATCGTAATCTGCCGCTCAGCCGCGTCATTCATGACGACCTTCTTCCCGTCGGTGGTGGCGCCCATCCAATGCGGAGCAGTTTGCAGGGAAGCCAGTTCGTGTACGGTTGCCTTCACGGGATCGTACAGACTCAGATGGCTTCTGCCGTCCGGCAAATCCGCAACCAGCAGAATTCCGTTTTTCGTCACCGTCCAACTGGACCAGGTTCGCGGTCTCACGAGCGGCGACAGCGCAACCTCAACTCCTCCGCCGACTGGCACTTTCCAGAGCTCGGGGTTCGAGTCGTCTGATTTCGAGTAGTAAACATTGCCATCTGGCGATTCCAACGCCGCAAATCCGCCTTGGTTGGTCACCTGGATTTCAGGTCCGCCCGCCACCGGTATTTTCCAGACTTGCCAATCTCCCGTGCGATCCGAGGCGAAGTAAACAAACTTTCCGTCGCGCGAGAAACTGGGCACACGTCCTTCCGCCAGAGCATGGGCGCCTTCAGGCTTGTTGATCGGCGCAATGAAGACAAAGGTGCTTCCGTCCAGTGGCGCGTCAAATGCTAAGCTCTGGCCATCCGGTGACCAGCGCGGAGTCCCTGCACTATCGGTGACGCTAACCTGCACCGGATCGGAACCGTCTTCATTACTCATCCAGATTTGCCACGGCCCCGACCGGTTCGACATGAAGGCAATCCGTTTCCCATCCGGCGAGAATTGCGGAGCCGCATTCCCCGCATCGCCGGAGATGATGGTTCGGAACTCAGCTGTCTGTAGCACGCCGTGTTTCTCCGGCCGCCACAGCGAGCCAGTTGTGGAAGTCCGGAATTCATTGGTTCTACGCGCGGCCAGACCCCGGCTCCCATGCTCCTTGATCTCGCGCGCTGTCGCGTTGCGATTTTGGATTTCCGCTTGTTCGGCCTTGCTTGCCGTTTCCAATGCCTCTGGCACCTTCGCGTTGCGCATCCCCCCATTCAAAATAACTCCAACCAAACCTCCCGCTACCATGGCTAGCGCGGCGGTCACCAGGATCTGCCAACGCCGCGGGGACGGGCGAGCAATTTCCTGGTCGGCCCACGCAGCCGCTGCTTGCACCGCTGGAAGCGCCGGGAGCGCCGGGAGCAGTTCTCGCGAATCACCGGCTTCGAAAGCCTTTTCGTCGACTCGACCGCCGGGGGCCGCACCTTCCACCTGTCCGATGAACCGATAGCCGCGGCGAGGTAACGTTTCGATATACTGCGGTCTGTCAGCGGAATCGCTGAGCGCTTCCCGCAATTTGTTGATCGCGGCGTTCAACCCGTGGCTGGCGTCCACGAAGTGGTCTTCCCGCCAAAGTCGCCTCTGTAGATCCTCTCGAGCCACCAGTTCTCCAGGACGCGAAACGAGCATTTCCAGGATTTCGAATGGCTGGCCCGCGAGTTTGAGTCTCGTCCCATCCTTCCAGATCTCCTGGGTGTGGAAGTCAGCTTCGTAGGGTCCGAATCGAACACGATGAGTTGATCCGTCAGGTTTCATAGCATCCCAACCACTTCCCGCCGCCAGTCTGGCTCTGTCGGTGGGCCCCAGACACACGTCCCGCCGCGTTCCTTCTGCTTTGTCTATGTGGTACGCAGCCTGACATCACACGGTTCCCTGGTATGACGGACAACGGTATGACGGACAGCCGGTTCAATCGTAAGGGTATTAATATACATGACTGACTTTCTACGCTAAAATCAGCAGAGGCGTGACAGGGTTTTTTGCAGATTAGACCCAAAGTGTGGTAATTATGCAACATGGCCAACGAAGTCACTGAGGCAACTTTAGCCAGTCGCCAAATCGGAGCGGGTAAAACGGAGAATGACCGTTCGCGCAAACGGCACTATGGTTACACCAATTCGTCTGCGCAAAGTTCCACCACTCCTCCTCGCCTGTTCCGCGCTTCACTGGCGCGAGAAGTATTACGCGAGATTCGCAGTCTGTTTTGGCGCATTGGAGAGTTACGAGATAAAGAGTTAGATCGGCAGGGAATTTGCGTTGATCCTCTTCCATCCAAATCTTACCCCTTGGCTCTACGCGAGCGTGCGTTAGCAGATTGCAGTATGGACACGCATAATTTATGTATCTCTCGCCGTCATGTAACGCTGATTGACGCTCAACTATTTCTTCAAGGATGGAAGCTCGGTTGCGCGTGGGCTTTCCGCAATTCGGGCACTCCACCTCCCGCATAAATATGTCCGGCATCACAGACCTTTCATATTGCGCCGCGAATTATACGCTTGGTGGCAGCAATTTTCTTTTTCCGAGATCTGAAATTAGCCTCTCAAGAGCTACTTGAGTGGTATTGAATATGCCGATAGCGTCGTCTCTGTCGAGCCAGTCCTCTGGATGAATCAGCGGGTTACGATCTAGGCTGCGTATGTTATCGAGCGTTGCGATAAGCTTTTGGTCTGCTCCATTGTCCTTCAGAATCCCGATGTAGTATCCCAAGTCACGCTTAGTTGGAATCGCTACAGGCAAAAGCCATATATAGTCGCGAACCTCAACTTCCAGAGCACGCAACATGTGGAACCCGGCACCGGTGTATCGCTCAAAAGCCAAGCACTTCCCGCACTCCTCAATCTCGCGCTTGGTTACCTGGGATAAACGTTCCCAGCATTCAGGTGCGATGGCACTTTCGATTTCTTGGATCAGCGTCTTTGGCTCAAGCGCCCGCTGTTTTTCTAGGCCCACTATGAATTTATCTGTGCATTCCCGCTCGAAGGTGTCCACGCTGCGATTAATTGCAGTTGCAATATCAAGTACCTCTTTGGAAGTCAACACATGCACCTGATGAATGAGCCGCGCATCGGGTGGGGCAACAGCGTCGATTGCTTCCAAGAGGCCAGCCAAATCTTCACAAGTTTTCGGAAATAGTGTGTGCTGCTGATGGTTTAAGAATTCGTCGATTATGTTCCGCGCTTCAATCAATACGCGGAACCATTCAGACATCTGGACATCGGATCTAATCTCCTCAAGCGGGGTAAGCTTCTCCGCGAGGTGGTATATCCATGCGGGATTGAAGTCGATCATGCGACTACCCTTAATGAGGCGGCAAGCATATCCGAAGGGCCGATGCACCAAGCCAGCTGGCGCGGCCTCAATGTGTCGAGGACTTCATTCCCGCCTTGTCCTACGAACCTGCCGCAATGTACTTTTCTACCTGCACTTGCAGCAGTTCCAGCGGCAGGGACCCGTCTCTTAGAATCACGTCGTGAAAGTCCCGGACGTCGAATTTCGGGCCCAACTGCTGTTCCGCTTTCCTGCGTAGCTCCACGATCTTGAGCTGCCCCAGTTTGTAGGACAACGCCTGCCCCGGCCAGCTGATGTAGCGATCGACCTCCGAAAGGGCCTGCGTCGGAGCATGGGCGCGGAAATAGTCCTGCGCCTGCTCGCGCGTCCATCCCATGGCGTGAATCCCGGTGTCAATCACCAGGCGCGCCGCGCGAAAGCGCTCACTGGCCAGTTGCCCAAACCGGTTGTATGGGTCTTTGTATACACCCAGCTGCGATCCCAGCGACTCCGCGTACAGCGCCCAGCCTTCTCCGTAGGCGCTGTTGCTGTAGAACTTACGGAAATCCGGAAGGCCTTTCTGTGAGCGCGCCAGGGAGTTTTGGAATATGTGTCCGGGCACCGCCTCGTGCAACACCAGAGACTCCTTGTCGTAGCGTACCTGCTTTTCCGGTTGGTACGCCCTGAGGTTGAACCAGCCGGGCGCGCTGCCATCCGGCATGGGCGCCTGCGCGTTGGAGGCCGTCGCCTGTTCGCGGTCTTCCGGGATTGCCCGGATTCCATACAGCATGAACGGGATGTGCTTGAACTGATTCGGCAGTTCGGGCTCGATGAGCTTGGCCGCATTCCGGCAGTACGCAAGCATTTCGTCCTTGGAGTGGAACCTCTGCTCCGGATCGTTGGCCAGTTTCACTTCCAGTTCGCTGACGGAGCCGCTGAACCCGGTCTGCCGCGCAATCGCCAGCATCTCGCCTTCGATTCTGGCCACCTCCGCTTCTCCAATCTTGTGAATCTCCTCCGGCGTCATGTTGGTCGTCGTCAATCGCCGGATGAGAATCGCGTAGTCTACCTTCCCGTCACGCAAGCTTCCGATGCCGATTTCCGGCCGGACATGGGCCGCGTACGTCGTCTGCATGTAGTCGAGCAGTTTGCGCCACGCCGGACGAAAATCGTTCTCGAAAGCATTCGTCGCCTGCTTGCGCAGTCGCGCCCGTTCGGCCTCGGGAATGTTAGCGGCATCTTTTTGAGGAATTCCAGCAGTGGAGTCGTGGCGGCGTCCTGCCCCACCTGTGCCTTCAATTGATCGGTCACCAGGTCGGCAACGATCTTGGGCTGCGTCAGTCCCCGCTCGATCGCCTCGTTCAGAATTGCGATGTTCTGGTCCACGTAAGCTGGAACCGCATGCAGCCGCGCGATGATGTTCTCGCAATCCTTAACCGTGAAGGCCGGCATGCGGTCGATAGTCAAATAAATACGGGTGTGCGAGCCATACAACTGTCCGACGCGCAGCAGATAGGTTTCCAGGTCAAGAGCATCCAACTGCGTGCGCAGGTCGTAGCTCAGAAGGCGAACACTCAGCGCGTCCTGCTCACCGAGTCCCTGCGTGCCAAACTTCTGAAGCTGATCGAAGCGCTGTTACAGATGTGCCCGCCGCTGCTCGCGTCCCTGCTTCGAAAGATCCGACCACCGGTCGTCGTACTCGTGACGCCCAACCGTGGTAGCAAATTCGGGATCATCGCGGAGACGCTCTTCGAAGTACTGGGCAAAGAATTTGGCGAGGTCGGCGGAAGAAGTTTGCGCTGCTGCCAGCGGCCCGAGCAGGCAGATCGTGACGAACGCAACGGCAACCGACAGCAAATGGGACTTCGTGAATTCGATCATAGTTTCCGAATTCTATACTGGCCTGTGTTCTCTGTGGTTCGAGGTTTTACTTCTGCAATCTGACTTCTGCATTCTGCAATCGCTTCCCCACTCGTGTTATTTTTGAGATTCAAGTCCATGGTCCGCTCCTACAAAGGCATCACACCGCAATTCCCGTCGACCTGTTACGTGGACGAATCCGCCCAGCTGATCGGCGATGTCGTCTGCGGCGAGCACTCCAGCATCTGGATGAATGCCGTCCTGCGCGGCGACGTCCACGAAATCCGCGTCGGCCACTACTCCAACATTCAGGATAACTGCGTCCTCCATGGCATGACGCAGCAGTACGCCGTCTACGTCGGAGACTACGTAACAGTTGGCCATGGCGTCGTGCTCCACGGATGCAAGATCGAAGACCGCTGCCTCATCGGCATGGGATCGATCCTCTTGAATGGGGTTGTCGTAGGCTCAGGCTCGATCATTGGGGCCGGCACGCTGATCCCGGAGAAGACGATCATCGAGCCGAACTCATTGTGGCTAGGCTCACCTGGGACGTTCCGCCGGCAACTCGAAAAGCCAGACGAAGACATGATCCTGCGCTACGCAGAAAATTATCTGGGGTACAAGAAGGCGTACTTGATGGAGAGAAAATGGCAGGCGGAAGGCAGCGCCGCGCGGGAGAAGTGAGCATCTATTCTTCGACACCCCTTGTAGAATGTCATCCTGAGCGGAGCGAGATGTTCGCGAATGCGAACATCTCGAGCACTCGAAGGACCCCTGTACTGCGAGAAGCTGAAGCGCGATATGGAAGCGTTCTCCCCGCGCCATTGCGAGTTTCTCATGAGAATTCCCTGACGCGTCACATCAGGATCGAACTGAGTAGGGGTCCTTCGACTACGCCGGTGATTCGCTCCGCGAATCACCGTCTCCGCTCAGGATGACAGTTGTTAAAGAGTTCACTGACCGCCATGATCAAAGCCCCCCGAGGAACGCGCGATCTTCTCCCGCCCGACACAGCGCTGTGGAATTTTGTCGAGGCCGCCGTCCGCGACGTTTTTCGTGCCTACAATTTCCACGAAATTCGTACGCCGATCTTCGAGAGCACCGACCTCTTCTCCCGCGGCGTCGGCGAAGAAACCGACATCGTCGCGAAAGAAATGTTTACCTGGGAAGATCGCGGACGCGCCGAAAGCGACAAAGGTCAGTCCCTAACCCTCCGTCCCGAGAACACCGCCGGCGTGGTCCGCGCCTACATCGAGCACAAGCTCTGGGACCACGGCCTGAACAAACTCTTCTATATCGGCCCTCAGTTCCGCCGCGAGCGTCCGCAGAAAGGCCGCTACCGCCAGTTCTACCAGATCGGCGCCGAGGTCATCGGCCCGCCACCTTCCGGCAGCGAATCCCCCGCGCGCGACGCCGAAGTTCTCGAATTGTTGGCAACGTTGCTCGACCGCGTCGGCATCACCGGCTGGACGCTCGAACTCAACTCTGTCGGCTGCCCGGCCGACCGAGCGAGATTCAACGAAGCCCTGCGCAAAGCTCTCGAACCCGTCGTCGGTAAGATGTGTGCCGACTGCCAACGCCGAGCCGTAACCAATCCCCTGCGCGTCTTCGACTGCAAAGTTCCTGAAGACCAGCCCATCATCGAGAAGCTGCCGCGCATCTCCCAATTCCTCGACGAACCCTGCCGCAAGCACTTCGAGGAAGTTCAGGACATCCTTAAGTCTGTTGAAGTTCCCTTCGTCCTCAACGACCGCCTCGTCCGCGGGCTTGATTACTATCAAAAAACTACCTTTGAGTTCACGCATGGCGCGCTGGGAGCGCAGAATGCGATTCTGGGCGGCGGGCGTTACGACGGATTGTCGGAAGCGCTGGGTGGACCGCCAGCGCCGGGAATTGGTTTTGCGATTGGCGAGGACCGGCTGGTGATGTCGCTGGCGGAGTCGGCGGAATCGGTGGTACGCAAGCCGGATGTTTACATCGCGCCGCTCGGCGTTGGCATGAATCGCGAAGCTGCTCGCCTGGCCCGCGAACTGCGTCGGCACGATCTAGTAACTGATCTCGGCGACGAATCGTTTCGCCTGAAAAAATCCTTCGAGGCCGCCGACAAGATGGGAGCCCGCTACATCTTGATCGTCGGCGAGGACGAAGTTAAGGCTGACGCGTTCGCACTCAAGCACCTGGCCTCAGGCGAACAGGTAACAGTCCCACGCGGAGAGCTGGCAAAGCGGATCTCGCAAAGCTCTTAGCTCTTGCCTTCCTCTGTGTTCCCCCGTGACCCCGGTGGTTCAAGCTCTGGATCTTAACCACAGAGGACACGGAGGTCACGGAGTAGAATCATCCTTTCCGGAGACGATGATGCGAACTATCGCGATGCTTTCTGCAGTCCTGATTAGCGTCAGCCTGGCCTTTGGCCAAACCGCGCAGTCCAAGCCCCTATCCCCGTTCGAGCAGGAGCTCGTTAACAACGAAAACCAGTTCATGCAGGCGCTCGCAGACAAAAATGTCGTCTACGTGAACCAGTCTGTCGCCGACGATTTCAAAGGCATCGGCACTAACGGCGACTTCTATGACCGGGACGAATTAGTCGGCATGGCCCACGAAGGCGTGCCCAAGGACGTCCGTGTGTACGAGGTGCGCGTGGTGCGCCTCACTGACGACTCCGCCGTCGTTACCTATAACTTGATCATCCCGGGCGGACGTCCCCGCTACCGCCACATGAGCGACACCTGGGCGAAAGATAATGGCAAGTGGAAACTCAAGTTTGAGCAAACTACGACCAACCTCTGGAGCGCGACTGACTTTGATTAAGTAGTCAAGAACTAGCAAGAATCTCAGCATCCAGTCTGCTGAACCGCCCACTGATTCCGTTGACTTGCCCTCCGCGAACTTCTACCATCGGCAACCGGGGCGTGGAGCAATCCTTTCTCACGCGCAACCCACATAAGGAGGTTCTACCGATGAGACGATCGTCAGCCATCCTCGTTGCAAACCTACTGCTCGCCGCTGTGGCCTTCGCGCAAGCGGGGCCGCCCAAACCCGCACCGGAACTCAAGAAGCTCGACTACTTTCTCGGTACCTGGACCTCGGACGGCGACATGAAACCCGGGCCCATGGGCCCGGGCGGAAAGTTCACCACTTCCGGGAACGGTAAATGGATGGAGGGCGGTTTCTTCCTGGTCATCCAGTCTGACTTCAAGAGCGCTGGTATGGGCAATGCCACCGGAACTGCCTATATGGGTTACAACTCAGATGACAAGGTCTATACCTACGACGAATTCAACAGCATGGGAGAGAACGTTCACTCTAAAGGCATTGTTGATGGCGACACCTGGAGCTGGACGAATGACATGAAAATGGGCCCGCAGACCATGAAAGGCCGTTACAGCATTAAGATCCTCTCGCCGACGTCCTACACCTATAAGTTCGAGATGTCGCCGGACGGAACCAAGTGGGACACCGTGATGGAAGGCAAGGCGACCCAAAAAAAGTAGGCAGAGATCAGCGGTCAGGAGTCAGCTGCAAACGCCATGGTTCTGGCTGACTCCTGACTTCCTGCGTCGAGCCCTCCGCGCTCCTCAGTACCGACTACTGACTGCTCCTTTATAATTTCCAATTCGACTCTCTATTCCGACCAGACAAGGCAAACCAGTGCTCGATTTTTTAGGCGACCTAAGGCGAACTCACATGTGCGGGGCTCTGCGCCTCGCCGACGCGGGTAAAAAAGCCGTCCTCATGGGATGGATGAACCGCCGCCGCGACCTCGGCCAGATCATCTTCATCGATCTGCGCGATCGCAGTGGCATCACCCAGGTCGTGTTCAACCACGAACTGAACGCCGCCGCACACGACAAAGCGCAAACTCTGCGCAATGAGTTCGTCGTAGCCGTCATCGGCACGGTCAAGAAGCGCGACGCCGACACCATCAACAAGAACATCCCCACCGGCGAGGTGGAACTGGTCGCGGAAGAACTGCGCATCCTGAACGTCTCGAAGCAGCTGCCGTTTTTGCCGAGCGACACCGTGCTCGCCAACGAAGAGATGCGGTTGAAGTATCGCTACCTCGACCTGCGCCGCGATGCCATGCAGTTCAACATCGAGCTGCGCCACAAAGTTGCGCTGGCGATCCGCGACTACCTCGCCTCGCAGGGTTTCTTCGAAATTGAAACGCCGTTCATGACGCGCTCCACGCCGGAAGGCGCGCGCGATTATCTTGTTCCCAGCCGCGTACAGCCCGGGACGTTCTACGCTCTGCCACAGTCGCCGCAATTGTTCAAACAGATCCTCATGATTTCGGGCTTCGACAGATATTTCCAGATTGTGCGCTGCTTCCGCGACGAAGACCTGCGCGCCGACCGCCAGCCGGAATTCACGCAGATCGATCTGGAGATGTCGTACCCGCAGCCCGAGCGCGTTTGGGAAGTAGTCGAAGGCTTTCTCACCGCCGCTTTCAAAGCGGCTGGCCACGAAATCAACCCGCCCTTCCCGCGCATGGACTACGACGATGCCATCCGGCAATACGGCGTCGACAAGCCCGACCTGCGCTTGCCCGCCCTTACCGACGTGCGCGACTGCTTCACTCCCTCCGACCTTGAACAGCTGGCGATCAATAAAGACCTGCCGGTGATCGCGATTCGAACGCCGAATGTTGGCGAGCTGTCGAGAAAAGAACGCGACGACATCAAGCCGATGTTCGTCTCCAAGGGCGGAGCGCGCGTCTTCGAAGACTTCAAGCGCATCGAGACCAAGTTTCCCGAAGCCGGCGTGAAAGTCCGCCAGAAGGCCGGCGCCGCACCGAACGATTTGCTGGTGCTGGTAGTCGGCTCAACGCAATCCGGAAGTGATGACCATCCTGCCGGCAAACGCAAAGTCACGCCCGCGGAGCTGGCGATCTACGCCTCTGCAGGCATCCTGCGAACCGCGCTGGCGCAGAAATATGCCGACCGCCACGGCATTTTCAAGAAGAGTGGCGATCCAGCAAAAGACTATCGTTTTCTGTGGGTGACTAACTTTCCAATGTTTGAGTACGACGAAGTCGAGAAGCGCTGGATGGCAGCGCATCATCCCTTCACCTCGCCGCACGAAGAAGACATGGACAAGCTCGAATCCGACCCAGCCATGGTGCGCGCGCTAGCATACGACGTAGTGCTGAACGGCACCGAACTGGGCTCAGGCTCGATTCGTATTCACCGTCAGGACGTCCAGAGCCGAATCTTCAGCGCCCTGGGCATGACCGAAGAAGAAGCGCGCTCCCGCTTCGGCTTCTTCCTGGAAGCGCTGGAGTATGGCACCCCTCCGCACGGCGGGATCGCACTTGGGTTGGACCGCATCGTGATGATCCTCGCCGGGGCGGATAGCCTCCGCGAAGTGATTCCCTTCCCAAAAACCGCTGCCGCAAAGGATTTGATGGTGGAAGCGCCGACGCCGGTCCCGGAGGGGCAGTTGCGCGAGTTGGGGATTGTGGTGAAGAAGTAGCGGAGGTGGAGGAAGTTGCCCGAGCCCTCCGCTCACTAGCCACTGCCCACCGATCTCTGTCACACTAACCACGAATCACTAACCACCAATCTCCATGGGCAAGATTCACGTCCTTTCCGAACGGGTTGCTAACCAGATCGCTGCCGGCGAAGTGGTCGAGCGTCCGGCGTCAGTGGTGAAAGAATTGCTCGAAAATGCGCTCGACGCCGGATCCACGCGTATCCGCATTCATGTCGAAGCGGGCGGTAAGAAGCTTATCCAGACCACCGACAACGGCTGCGGCATGGTGCGCGACGACGCTATGCTGGCGTTCGAGCGGCACGCCACTTCGAAAATCAAAGACACCGAAGACCTCCTCAGCGTGGCGACCCTCGGATTCCGCGGCGAGGCGCTGCCTTCGATAGCATCGGTCGCGCGGCTGCATCTTGAAACCCGGGCCGCGGAAGAGTCCGCCGGTACGATGATTGAAATCAATGGCGGAAAGATGATCCGCGTGGAAGAAGCCGGACTGCCGCTGGGAACTTCCATCACAGTACGCGATCTTTTCTTCAATACTCCAGCGCGAAAGAAATTTCTGAAGTCGGAGTCGACCGAACTCTCGCATATCGCGTCGCTAGTGACGCACTATGCGCTGGCCCATCCGGAAAAGCATTTCGAACTGCATTCGGCGACCAATGCGCTGCTGGTCGCCCCGCCCGTGGCTGGCCATCGCGAGCGTGTGTACCAGATCTTTGGACAGGAAACGCTGGAGCAACTGATCCCGCTGGCCGCGGTGCAACCGCTGGAGCGCATGGGACTACCGCAACCTCCACCTTGGCGGCGCGATCTGGAAGAAGAAACAGAGAAGCCGGAGCCGGGTGAAATCCGCTTGCACGGTTTCGTTTCGAAGCCGGAGATCCAGAAACTCAACCGCAACTCGATCTTTATTTTTGTGAATGGTCGACTGATCCGCGATCGCCTGATTCAACACGCGCTGACCGACGCTTACCGCAACATCCTGCCGCCAACGGTTTTTCCGGTCGTGCTGCTGTTCCTGGAAATGCCGACCGCCGAGGTCGATGTCAACGTTCATCCTTCGAAGACCGAGGTCCGCTTCCGGCAGCAAAGCGTAATTCATGACTTTGTACGCGACTCGACGCGCGCGGCGCTCATGAAGGCGCGGCCCGTGCCGCAGTTTCTGTCGGAGATCAATGCGCAACCCAGCGCCAGCGCGGCTCTCACTCCCGGCGCTCGCGGCGGCGACGGTACGCAGGCCGCCCCCTGGCGCGATCTTGCGGAACCGGGGGTAACTGGTTTCGCATTGCAGGCGCCGTCTGTTCCACCCTCGACGGCGCGCCTGGAGTTTGACGGAGGAATTGCAGTCGAAGCCAACGCAGGCGTAGCGCTGGCCCGCGCCCCGGAGATCACTATCCCCGACCACGGATGCGCGCCGCCCATCGCGCAGGAACCGCAAACTCCGCCGACGCTGGAGTCGCTGCGAACGCTCCGGCCCGTCGGCCAGATCCGCAATTCATTTATTCTCGCGGTTAACGAAGACGGCTTGTGGATTATCGATCAGCACGTGGCGCACGAACGCGTGCTGTTTGAGAAAGTCCTGCGCCAACGCGCCGCCCAGCATGTCGAAAGCCAGCGTCTGCTCATGCCTCTGGTGCTTGAACTGACTCCGGGGCAGCAGGCGGTCTTCGACGAGATTGCCGAAGAACTCGCCCACAACGGATTCGAAGCGGAGCCGTTTGGCACGCGCAGCGTAGCCGTGAAAATCGCCCCCGCCGGTGTAGATGCTTCCCAGATCGAGCACATGCTCAGCGAAATCTTCGAGCAGCTCGCGCGCGAAGACCAAGCCATTAATCTCGAAGCTGTACGCACTCGAATCGCCGCGTCGATCGCGTGTCATGCCGCGATCAAGGTCAACATGCCGCTCGAGCAGAACAAGATGGAATGGCTGCTCGCGGAACTTGCCAAGACGCAGCATCCGATGACCTGCCCGCATGGCAGGCCCGTTGTATTGCGTTACTCGATGCAGGACATTCAAAAGGCGTTCAAGAGGATCTGATGACAGAATCAGCACTCAGCATTCAGCACTCAGTGATGGGAGACGTCCTCAAGCAAGACAAGGTTGAGACTGAATGCTGAATGCTGAATGCTGAGGCTGACTGCTGAGTGCTCACCTGTGCTTTAATCAGAAGTAATGACCGACGCCGAACTCCAGCAAGCCCGCGCGCAGAAGTGGCATCTCGATGGCCATCCGGTGCGTACGCTCGACGAGGCGCGCTCGTTCCTCGAGTCGGTCGGATTCTGCCTGATGTATCCGTTGCGGCCGCCGGTGCCGGTGCCGACTTTCGTCGGAGCCTGGGTTGGAGCGGATGATCGCCTGCCCACGTGGCAGCATGTTTTCGCCGATCCACGCGCGGCCGAAGCCACTGAGCTCATGGTACGTTTGTTACGCGACAAGGCTGCCTATGAGGCGCCGCTGTTCGACGAGAACAATGCGTTATTGGTCGCGGCGTCTGTGTTTCCATATTTCTATGCTCTCGTCGGAGAACGCAATCCCAAGCAGCCTCCCAAAGGAAACACAAGCGGAGGATTTTCACCGCTGGCCTGCGACGCTTTCGAACTCATACGCCGCCGCGGACCGATCTCGAAAGCAAAACTCGGCGAGATGCTGGGGGGATCGCTCTCTGTCTCCGGCCTCGACCGGGCTTTGGGCGAACTGTGGGCCAAGCTGCGTATCACGCGCGTGGACTATACCGTGGAGGATGGATCCGTGTGGGACGAACTCTCGCGCTGGGCGCCGGACGCAGTCCACGAGGGCGTCAGCCTGTCCGTGGCGGAAGCGCTCTCGGCTGTGATTTCCAAGTATCTGGGTTGTGTGGTCGCTGCCGACCAGGGAGAAGTCGAGACTTTCTTTTCGAACCTCGTTCCGCGTTCCCGCGTCAAAGAGGCCATCAACGCATTGCTTTCTGCACGCGAACTGAGCTTCGCGCATGTGGGCGATCGTTCGTTCCTGCAGGTCACCCCGCCAAAGCAAGCGTTCACTTCCCGGCCGCGGCCACAACGGGTCAGCTAAACCACACTGCACACAGCGGATCGCAAGGGACAACTTGAATAGTCCCGATTCCGTGACCTCTGTGGTTAAGCTCTCCCATGCTCCGCCGTGTACAATTCCCCTTCGCCCGATGACTGCCCCCGCCCCACACAAACTCATCATCGCGATTGACGGTCCCGCCGGAGCCGGCAAGAGCACGATCGCTTCGCGTCTCGCCCGCAAACTCGGGTACGTTAACCTGGAGAGCGGAGCGATGTACCGCGCGCTCGCGTTGAAAGCGATCGAATGGGACGCTTCTTTCGACGACGAAGCCGCCCTGCTCAAACTGGCGCACGAGTCTCGCATCGAGCTCGATCCGAGCATCGGTGGGAATTGCGTGCTGCTCGATGGACGCGACGTTTCGGCCCGCATCCGGGAGCGGGATGTTACCGAAGCCGCCTCGCGCGTCTCCGTCCATCCCAAGATCCGCGAGTGGATGGTGGCGCGCCAGCGCGAAATGGGACTGGGCGGCGGCGTGGTCATGGAAGGCCGCGACATTGGCACAAAAGTGTTTCCCGATGCGGACGTGAAGATCTTCCTCGATGCCGACCCGGTAATCCGCGAGCAGCGACGGCTTGAGCAGCAGAAAGTCAGCGGAGCACCGGCTAAAGCTATGGCTGCTGAACTTCGCGAGCGCGACCTGCGTGATCGAACCCGCGCCGTATCGCCGCTGGTGGCTGCGCCGGATGCAGTCGTGATCGACTCCACCCAACTGAGCGAAGATGAAGTGTTGCAGAAGATTGAGGAATTGGTGAATGAGAAGCTAGTGGTTGGTGGTTAGTGATTGTTCTTGGCGCGCGTTGTCGCCATCGACCAATGATGCCGGAAACTCCCTCTATGCCATCAACATCGACGACACTGGGTTTTGAGCGCATCACCTATAGCGCTGGCTTCGACGGGGTTCCCCATGTTCAGTCCTGACGGCAAACAGTTGTATGGATTTCGCATCGGAATGTTAAAGCACCGCGCTAGCAATGTCTCTGTTGCGGGATTGGGTTCCGTAAGCGAGCTGCCTCGAAAGGGCATCTTGGCCTTCCACATCCGCGCTTTGAGTTAGATTTGATTTGGACGCATCGATCATGGGACTTCGTCATTGGACAGTGGCTGGAGCACTTCTGCTGCTGATCGTTCTGGCAATAGCGGGCTTCTTGGCCACGCGCGATACAGGCTCCGCCTCAACTAAGACGACGGCTTCAGCAGTTGCCCAGTCGCCGCTGGTGGACGACCGTCCGCTCAAGACGGCTCGGGCGCTGGCTTTGCTGGCCGCTACTCCCGATGAACAACGGTTGGCGCAGGAGGCGGCGCACGTTGCCGACCACGAAGTCGACCTTGCTTTTGCTGACGCGTTGCGCGAGGCTTCCGAGCATCCCGACGGTCAGGACCCGAAGAACCGCGAGCTGTATTTACGAAATCAGCAGGCCCAGGCGACTCTGACGGAAGAAAAGGCTCACCTCGAACAGCTCAAGGCCAAACTCCCCGCGGCTAGTGCCAGCGAAAAAGAGAGCATCCAGGAACAGATTGACCTGTTCGAGGCCCAACAGGCGCTCGACGAGGACGAACTGGAAGACGCCCGACAAGACTTGATCCGGGCGGGCGGCGATCGGGAAGGAGCGGTCCAGCGGCTCCGGGAAGAACACGAGGCAGCCGAGCAGGCGTTTGACAAGGCCCCGACCACTGCGCCGGTCGTGCCGGTGGATCTTGCAGCCAATAATCTGGCTAGCCAGGTGCGGGCATGGATCTGGTTGAAAGACAAGAGTTCAAAGTTGGAGGCGGCGCGGAATGAAGCCCAGGCCCTGGGAAAAAACCTGCTGGGGGAGCACGATGCCCTGGAACGCCACGTGCGCGAGGAAGACGCGCAAAAACAGGACGCGAAGCAGCAGGCAACGGGGCTAAGGAAAACCGCTGCTCAGGGCGTTGGCTCAAAGGCTGCGGCCGCGGCCGCGGTCAGTTCCTTGAAACATTTTTCTGACGACCAGAAGCTTCTCTCCGGCCTCGACCGGCAAATTCAAGATGAGCAGGAACTGCAGGATTTGTATGGCAATTGGATGGGGCTCGTGGAGAACCAACAACGAGCGATCGTGCATGGGATGTTGCGATCCGTGCTTTGGATCTTGTTGATCGTTCTGCTGGTGTATCTCGGGAGTCAGTTGGCGGACCGCTTCTTCGCCGAGGCCGCCCCCGATACCAAGCATTTGTTCAGGCTGCGCACGGTCGTGAGGTTCGGTTTGCAGGCCATCGGGCTCTTGCTGGTCGCGTTCGTCATTTTCGGTGAACCCAGCCAGATGCCAACGGTGCTGGGTCTGGCCGGCGCCGGACTCACCGTCGCCCTCAAGGATTTCATCGTCGGCTTCTTCGGATGGTTCGTCCTGATGGGCCGTAACGGCATCCGTGTGGGCGATTGGGTCGAGATCAATGGCGTAGTCGGCGAGGTGGTCGAAATCGGCCTGCTGCGGACGGTGCTGCTCGAAACCGGCAACTGGACCGATACTGGCCATCCCACTGGCCGCAAGGTCGCCTTCGTCAACAGCTTTGCCATCGAAGGACACTTCTTCAATTTCTCTACCGTCGGCCAATGGCTGTGGGACGAGCTGCAGGTGCTGATCCCGCCGGGGGAAAACCCCTACCATCTGGTGGACGCTATTCGGAAACTGGTGGAGGAAGAAACACGGGCCGGCGTCGGGGTGGCGGAGAAGGAATGGCAGAAATCCACGACCCGGTATCGCATGCAGTCGCTATCGGTTGCACCAGAAATCCATTTGCGGCCGACCGCGGCCGGAGTCGAAATGCAGGTCCGCTACATCATAAGCGCGAATGAGCGGTACTCCATGCGGGCGCGCTTGTACGAGAAGATCGTTGGCCTTATGCACGGCGAGGCTAAACCGCAGATTCCTGCTGGCCCATCGAGGTGATTCTGCCCCGATCTTGCGCCAAGCCGCTGTTTCTTTTGATTGACTCCGCCTCGCAGGCGGCCCTACCATAGGCGCTCCTGGATCGAAATTTCTCATCGATGATCAGCCAGACGATCTCCCATTACCGGATAGTCGAAAAGCTGGGTGGCGGCGGCATGGGCGTCGTCTACAAGGCCGAAGACACGCGCCTCCACCGCTTCGTGGCGCTTAAGTTCCTGCCCGACGAAGTGGCGCGCGATCCCCAGGCGCTCGGACGCTTTCAACGCGAAGCGCAAGCTGCATCCGCATTGAACCATCCCAATATCTGCACAATCTATGACATCGGGGAACAGGATGGCCGCGCCTACATCGTAATGGAGTTTCTGGACGGCGCGACGCTCAAGCATCTCATCGGCAGCCGTCCGATGGAGATGGACGCGCTGCTTTCGCTGGGCATCGAGATCGCGGATGCGCTGGATGCGGCTCACGCCCAGGGCATCGTCCATCGTGATATCAAGCCGGCGAACATTTTCGTGACCAGGCGCGGTCATGCCAAGATTCTCGACTTCGGCCTGGCCAAACTCACGCCCGTCGCCAATCGAAGCGCAGAACTGGCTGGCGTCACCGCGCAAGCTACGGCCATGAGCGAGCAGCACCTCACCAGCCCGGGCTCCACTATGGGCACGGTTGCTTACATGTCCCCGGAGCAGGCGAAGGGCAAGGATCTCGACGGCCGCACCGACCTTTTTTCCTTCGGCGCCGTGCTGTACGAGATGGCAACCGGCACGCTGCCTTTTCGCGGAGACACCTCGGCACTCATCTTTAAAGCCATTCTCGACGGCTCTCCTACTTCGCCCATTCGCCTCAATCCCGATCTGCCGCCTCAACTTGAAGACATCATCAACAAGTCTTTGGAGAAAGACCGCAACCTTCGCTACCAGCACGCCGCGGACTTGCGGGCCGATCTCCAGCGGCTGAAACGGGACACGGAATCCGGGCGCGCGGTGGCCACCAGTTCGGGAAAAGTAGCGGACGCGCAGGAATCAAGTCCGCAATCGGGCGGACAACCAGCAGCGCCAATTTCCTCTCGCGCGGCTGTTGCCGCATCCTCGGATTGGGCGGGAGGTCATATTCCGGCACCCGCCAGCAAAGGACGTTGGCGCGTGGTAGTTCCGGCCGTCCTGGGTGTCGTGGTTGCGCTGATCGCGGCTGCGCTGTACTTCCGTCCGGCGCGAGCGGCAAAGCTCACGGAGAAGGACACGGTCGTGCTGGCCGACTTCGCCAACACTACCGGCGACACGGTATTTGACGGCACGCTCAAGCAGGCGCTGGCCGTCGACCTCGACCAATCGCCGTTCTTGCGCGTGGTGCCGCCCGCCCGAGTCCAGACGACGCTCGCTTTTATGGGCCGCTCGCCCGACGAGCGCCTCACCACCGACTTGGCGCGTGATTTGTGTCTCCGCGTAGGCAGCAAAGCGATGCTTTCCGGATCCATCGCCAGCCTGGGCACGCAGTACATCATCACCTTGAACGCCGTCAATTGTCAGACCGGCGACTCACTCGCTCAGCAACAAGCTGAGGCCTCCAGCAAGGAACAGGTGCTGTCGGCGCTCGGCAGCGCCGTCTCGAAATTGCGCGGCACGCTTGGTGAGTCGCTGGCCTCGGTGCAAAAGTTCGATGTGCCCATCCAGCAGGTGACAACGGCATCGCTCGATGCGCTCAAAGCATTTGCCTTGGGGAATGCCGAATTTGATCACGGCCGCGAACTGGCGTCGTTGCCGTTCTATCGCCGGGCCGTCGACCTCGACCCGAACTTCGCCTGGGTCTACGCTCGCATGGGCACGGTTTACTCCAACGCCGGCGAGACGGAACCCGCGAAAGAGTACATACGCAAAGCCTACGAACTGAAAGACCGCGTCAGCGAAAGGGAAAAGCTCTACATCACCGAGCATTACTACGACACCGTGACCGGTGAACTCGAAAAAGTGATCGAGACTCTTGAGCTTTATGAGCACACCTATCCGTCGGACTCGATCCCTGGCAACAACTTGGGACTGAGTTATGCGCAGATCGGCGAGTATGACAAGGCCGCAGAGGCGGCGCGCCACAGTGTACTTGCGGATCCAAATTCGGCCAGCGCGTACAGTACTCTAGCCTACGCCTATGCCGCGATGGGCCGCCGCGACGAGGCCCGGCAGACCATGGACCAGGCCCTCAAGCAATTTCCGAATTCAGAAAGTATGCATTGGTCTTCGTTGTGGCTGGCGTTGGCCTTCGAAAAGCGGGACGAGGCTCAGCGCATGTTAGCGTGGGCCAAGGGCAGGCCTGGCGAATACACGCTGCTCACCCTGCAGGCGCGCGCCCTCCAAAGCGAAGGCAAACTGCGATTGTCGACCGAGTTGACGCAACAGACGCAGGAAATGGAAAGAAGCCAGAACCTGAAAGAGGTCGAGTGGTCAGATCTGGGCCAACTCGCCCTTGTTCAGGCCGATTTCGGTGTTTGTGAAAAGGCCCTGCCAAACGCCGCGACACTGCCAGCCGGCAAAAACCAGGACGCGTCCACCTTCGCTGGACTTGTATTCGCCACTTGCGGCGGTACAGCGAAGGCCGAGGCGGCGGCCTCCGAGCTCAGCAAAGACTATCCTCTGAACACCTTGATCCAGAAACTGGCAATTCCTCAGATTCGCGCCAGGGTTGAGTTGCAGCATGGCAACAGCGCCAAAGCGATCGAACAGTTGCGCCCGACTGAGGCCTATCAGTTCGGCTACATTGCGACCGGTATACCGGTCTACTTGCGCGGTCTCGCCTACCTCCAGGCCAAGCAAGGCTCGCAAGCGGTGGCCGAGTTCCAGAAGATTCTCGACCACAAGTCCGCTTTCGGTGCGTCTCCCTATGTGAGCCTGGCCAAACTCGGTCTGGCCCGCGCCTTTGCTTTGTCAGGCGACACCGCTAAAGCCCGCACCGCCTATCAGGATTTCTTCACGCAGTGGAAAGACGGCGATTCCGACATCCCCATCCTGAAGCAAGCCACTACCGAGTACACGAAGCTGAAGTAAGTCACTTGCCTGAGTTTCTCAGTGAAACGGAAACACTCCGTGCACCCGCTCCAGATCGATCCCCGTCACTGTGATCGGGCCCTCCGGCTTGAGTTCGATTTCGTAGTCGCCCACTTGAGGAATTCCTTCTGGCAGACGCCCGTCCGCGAGAGCACGTAGCAATGGAAAAGGATCTGAGGAAAACTTCACGACTCGCGATTCGCCGTCTAGGACCGTGTCCATGGCGGCCTTCTCGAACTCGAGCACCTTGGCCAATTGCGGCAGGCGCAGATTCTTGGCTCGCAAGTACGCGATGAAGGCCTCCGCCTCGGCAGCAGCATATTGTTTCGGTGGTTCATGGACCCAGAAGTCTTCGAGAATGGTTCGAAATACGTCGGGCGTAAGGGCCAGCATCATAAGACGGCAGCTCAGCCGGTACACCGCGACCACCATGGATGCGCGGAACTCGTGAATCAATTCGCGCATCAGCGGGACACCCCGGTCTGAGGCCAATTCTTGAGCGAACGGCGTGTCAGGTGAACGCCCGATCGCTAGAGCGCCGAGCGTGGACTCCCACTCCTCCACCGTTATCGTTGCCGGGCTCCGGCTCTGCTCTCCAGCGGGACGGTTGAACACACTGGCCGCCACCGGCCGCCTCAGCTGCCACAATTCCCGGACCCGCTCCAGTTCCGCGCGCACGGCGTCAAGTCCAAAGCTTGGGAGGAAGGACATGAACACCTCGAACACAATGGCCTTTACGTTCGGAAGATGCGGAATGATCTCGCGCGACAATGCAAAGAGCTGGTCGGACATAGCTCCCGAGTGAGCGTCCAGCCAGTACCCGTTCCACTCGAAACCTCCCGCGAGATGGATCTCCCAGACTCGATCCAGCGGAATCTGTTTCAGGAACTCCCATACCTTCTGGCGGCCGTTCAATTCGTTAGCAAAGAGATTATGCAGGTCCAGCAGTACCCCGCAATCCGCGCGGTCGACCAGTTCCGCCACAAACTCGCCGTCCGGAATCTCGTCCTGACGCGGGTGCAGATAGTTCACGCCCGTCTCAATCGCCAGAGGAACTTGCACTGCGGCTGCTAGGCGCTTGATCGCGGGGACGTAGGCTTCCAGACCGGTGGCGGTTTGACGAGGCGGCAGGAAAAATCCGGTGAAGAAGTCGGGTGTCAGGTTGAACGCAAGATGCTCGCTGGCCCAAGGCGCACTCAGCTTGGTGACAGTCTGGCGCAGCAAGGGGAGTTGCGCTTCGATACCGGGTATGCTGCCTCCTACCGGTGTGCCGATGCTATGGACGAGCTTGGGGTATGGCAGCCTGGCCAGGTGGTCATCGACCTCAGACCGGGCCAGGATTTCTCCTGGCCGGTCGGGTCGTTCCAGCCATGTCGTCTGGGGCTCGATCTCGAGCATGTCCACCACCCCCGGATGAGCCTGGAACAGCGGCTCCAGGCCGGAGGAATAGACGATACCCACACCGAGTTCTGGCAGGTTGGGTCCCGGGTCAGCCACCAAACTGGAAGGCCTCCCCTTTGTCATTGATGCCGATGACCGGCAACTCATTCTGATAGAGGACATCGAACCCGGAGTGGCAAGGACATGGGCCCAGGGTGTGGATCACACTGTCCACTGCCTTGTATACCTTGTTGATGTCGTAACGAACGCCACGTCCCAGGGACACCGTCGCCAAGCCTTCTCGGGGAGGTAGAGGCTGTGGATTGAGGGCCACAGCATTCAACGCGCCCTGCGGATCGACAACGTAGTCTCGTTCAAATGTGAAAAGACAATCGGCTCCCGAAAAGCAATGTGGACATCCCAGCCGCTCCAGCAAGCTGCCAAGACTTTTCTTCAATGCGTCCGGATTGTAAGCAACCTTCGCGGGGAGGCTGACCCGGACGGTTCCGTGAGCGCGGACCTTAGGTTGAATATCGATTGCTGTTGCCATGGATTCTCCTTCCGACACACGGTTTACGTCGTGCGTAGAAAATTTGGGAAGTAGATTGAGGTGCGAACAGCCCAAAGCTGTTCGGAAGTGGAGCCCGTCGCCTCAGGGGGTGCGCATTTCCTCCCCTCGGTGGGAACTGCTCTTCGGAGAGGCGAACCTGAAAATTCTGGCCCCGGCGGAACCGGCAGTCAAGGGAAAAGATTCAGAATCCTGCAAGTCACGGCGCCTGGTGACGAGACGCTACTTCTCCGGCTGGCATGGAAATTTTTGCCGCAGCATCGTAACATCTCAACTTCGTTTCTCAAGGGAATAGCATCATGATCTTGGGCATGAGCCTCTCGACCTTCACGCAGGTGACGTAGTGATCAGCCATGCCATGGCTCCGACGCAGCAGCAGCCTCCGTTTCTTGTTGCCCAGCTGATCGTTTTGGGGATCTTCATCTGGCTGGCTATTGCTGCGGCAAAAAATTCCGCAACGGGCCGGGCAGGGTAATGGGCCGGGCCGCTTAGCACGGTCCGTCGATCGACTGGGTAGCAGAGCTTCAGAGCGCCGAACCCGCTTGATTCTCGCGCAACACCTGTTCCTTAATCCGCGCCGGCAGTCGGGAACTGTGGAGCAGGTCACGCAACAGCGGAGTGGGAATTCCCCGGCTGAATTCGAGCGTCCGCGCCAACGAAAGATGCTCGGTCCGCAGCAGTGCGATGCGCACTTCCCTCCGGAAAGACCACTTCGCATGGTGCGCCACCGCTTGCACCAGGAGTGACTTCGCCTCCGGCCGCAAAACGGCCTGGATCACGAAGGTTTCCGTTAGCCGCGCATTTTCGAGCGCGATTTGCATGACCCGGGCATCGCCATCGAGCAGCATGGCGCTTGCGATCCGGCCGGAGCCGCGGCGGGCAAGCGCCAGGCGCTCACCTAGAGTAACCGTCTTTAGGCGCGAAATCAGGACATCGTCGGCGGCCACCTTCACGTCCGTGGGCACGCTGGGCGTGAGCGCCACTTTCATCAGATCGAAGGTGTAAAACTGCCGGATCAGTGGCACCGAAACACGGCGTGGTGCATGCGGATGACAAGCCAGCGCCAGCTTCACCTTCCGAAGTTTGAGCACACTACCGTTTCTTGAGAGTCGCTCCAAGACTTCGACCGGCAGGTCCGTCCGCTTGAGGAGTGACAGGGCCAGGTCCTCAGTCAGCGCGGGATTGTCGGCCGCGCATAGCAGTTCGTCTGGTGAGATGTTGTGGAGGAAGGCTTCGAACGAAGGAGGAATCGCCGCTCGGGGCGCTTCCGTGTTTTCGTCATCCGGAATCATGCGATTCAGCCTGCCTTTGTCGT
>JACXTT010002465.1_pt1 | contig 29352 bp, 26 predicted proteins | sample 9270951 | NCBI WGS metagenome assembly JACXTT01 (sample SAMN15532306, study PRJNA645909) | rock metagenome | isolation source: weathered quartz diorite | place: Puerto Rico | collected 2017-06-21 | reverse complement strand
GCTCCCGCAGCGATACGCGCTCGAGCCATTTCTGGTCGGGCCGGTTGAAGTTGATCGCCACCTTCTCGACTCCGGTGGAGATGACGAACAGCTGGGCCTGGAGATCGCGCGCGAGCAGGCTCGAGGCGAGGTCCTTGTCGATCACCGCTTCGAGGCCCTGCAGCTCACCTTTCTTGTCTTCCACCACCGGGATGCCGCCCCCGCCGCAGGCCACGACGATGTAGCCGAGCTCGATCATCGATTTAATCACGTCCAGCTCGATGATCCGCTTCGGCTGCGGCGACGGCACCACTCTGCGCCAGCCGCGACCGGCGTCTTCTTTCACCGTCCAGCCGAGGCTCGCGGCGAGCTCCTTGGCTCTCGTCTCTTCCATCTGCGCGCCGATGGGCTTGCTCGGCTCGCGAAAGGCGGGATCCTTCGGATCCACGAGCACCTGCGTGACCAGCGTCGCCACCTTGCGCGCGAGCCGGCGGCGGCGGAACTCGTTGTAGAGCGAGCGCTGAAACATGTAGCCGATGGCGCCCTGCGTGTCCGCGTCGGCATAGTCCACCGGCACCTCCGGCACTTCGCCCTTGGCGATGCCGGAGCGACGCAGGATGAAGCCGACTTGCGGGCCGTTGCCGTGGGTCAGCACCACAGTCCACCCTGCCTCGACCATATCTGCGACGTAGTGCGAGGTCTTCGCGGCAGCATTGAACTGATCGGGTATCGATTGATGATCTTCGTCGACGATGAGCGAATTGCCCCCTACGGCGACGATCGCGGTCCGGCTTCCGTTCAACATGTCCTGCGCCTCGCTGTGGTCGAATCGGCCGCTGCGCTCACTCGGTGCCCCCGACACGCTCCGCCAGCGCAACGATCGCCTGGGTAAAGCATTCAAGTGGCGCGCGCGTGATGCCAGCGCCGATCTGACCCACGCCCGCCTCGCGGTGCGCGATGCCGGTATTGATGATCGGTGCGATATTGGTGTCGAGCACCTTGCGCGCATCGATCCCCGCGGGAGTCCCGGTGAAGTTGATCGCCGGCAAAGTGAATCCGTTGTTGCGCCCCAGCGTGATGTGCGTCATCTCGCGCGTGTTGGCGATGGCGTCCTGGGGTGTGCCGCCGACGAACTGGACAATGGCCGGGGCCGCGGCCATCGCGAAACCGCCCAGTCCGGCGGTCTCGGTGATCGAGCTGTCACCCATGTCCGGGGCCGCGTGCTCCGGCCCATAGCTGGGAAAGTACAAGCCGTGCACTACCGGCGCTACCGCCTCGAACCAACGCTCTCCGGTCCCGGACAGACGGATGCCGAATCGCACGCCGTTGCGCGACATGGCTGTTACCAGGCTGCTGGCAGGTACGCCGTGCGCCGCGTCCAGCATGACCTTGCACGCCGCCATCGACAGATTGAGGAAGAAGTGGTTGTTGCCGGCAATGAACGTCATCGCCTCGGCCATGGCCCCTTGTTCGAACCCGCAGCTCAGCGCCGCGGGTACGAGCTGTTTCAGAAACAGCGACGAGGCGGCTGCGTTGCGATTGTGGAGCTCATCGCCCATCTGCAGCGCTTGCGCCATCAGCGGCTTCAGCTCGAGCGGCCCCAGCTTGGCGAGCGCAGCGCTGAGCGCAGGCGCCATCACGCCCGCCATCCAGTGCAGGCGCTTGATCACCTCCGGCGAGTTGGCGCCGAAGCGCAGGGCCTTGCCCAGGCCTTCGTTCAGATTGCAGTATGCGCGGTTGCCAGCCGCCGCATTCTCGACGATCCACACCGGCATCGACGGGCTGATGATGCCGGCCATCGGGCCCACCGCTGCGTGGTGGTGGGTCGGCTGGAACCCGATGGTGCCGCCGTCCGCAAGGCGGCGCGCTGCCGCCACGTCTGCGGCCCAACCCTCGTACAAGATCGCGCCGACGACCGCACCTTGCATCGGACCGCACATCTCACTCCAGGAGATGGGCGGGCCCGCGTGCAGGATCACGCGCTCGCGCAAGACTGGCAGCACCGCGCGCGCGACCCCGATTCCGATCAGCACCGGTTGTGCGGCGAGATAGTTCGAATAAGCCATCTCGTTGGCGCTCTCCACCGCGGGACGCTGCACGAGCTCGGCCAGTGCCCGACCCGCCGCACGATCTCCTCCGGCCGGCGGCGACCAATCCACTTGTATTGCATTTCCGCCCGCCTGCCTGATGGATTCGGCAAAAGACACGAGCCCGACGTTGACGATGGCCTGCCCTTCCTGGAACAGCGTGCTCGCCGAATTCGGATTCTGCGACTGACGGTTCATCGAACGCCCCGCCTCATCCGCGCCCCGATGCACGACCCGCCACCATGGCTGCGGCGAGCCTGACCGCCTGCGCATTGCTCTGAGTCAGCACCATGCCTGCCTGCGTGAGAGCGTTGGTTTGCAGGTCGAACCCCTGCGGGTCGGCGTCGGTACCGCAGACGTGCCCCACGAACGCCAGGTTTCGGCCCTGTCGCGCTGCGATCTCGCGCGCGTGTCTCAAGGCGGGAACCAGCTCGCCGGCCGGGTTGGCGTTGCTGCCAAGCCCAAGCACCACGTCGAGCAGGATGACGGCGGTCTCGGGATCGTCTGCCTCTTTCGCGATGCGCTCGTTGCGCAACCTGAAATCGATCATCGGGTGTGGACGGCCGCGCGTGAACACGTCGTCGCCGAGATCGATCAAGGTGTGGTGGTGGCTGTGCCAGAGGTCCTCCAGCTCGCTTTGTGGGCGGACCGGCGTGTTGGAGTAGACATCGGCCAGGCGCTCGTCGAGCAGCAGCGCGGCCTCATAGCAGAAGGTCCCGCCGCTGTACAAACCGCGGATATAGCGCTGCCCGGGCCCCAGGGGCGGCAAGCCGACCAGCGGCGGCGGAACGTCGCCGTACGACTGACGCGGCAGCTCGCCCCGCGCGATGTCGACCGCCGCGCGCGCCGCGTCCTCGAGCGTTCTTGCGCCGTGCACACCCCCACCCGAAATCTTGCGCGGATCGGCGCCGAGAAAGTTGATCACTACGGGCTTGCCTGCTTTGCGGGCCTCGTTGAGGATGCGCTGGGCGACTTCGGCCGCGGGCGGCTTGGAGATGAGAACGATCACGCGGGTCGCCGGATCGACGGCCAGATCCCGCAGGCCCTTCGACATGGAGATGCCGCCGATCTTCGAGTGCAGGTCGCGACCGCCGGTCCCGATCGCCTGGGACACGCCCAACCCCAGGCGGTCCACCAACACCGTGACCTGCTGCAGCCCGGTGCCCGATGCTCCAACCGCACCGATCGGTCCGCGCTTGACCACGTTGGCGAACGCTAGAGGCACGCCGTTGATGATCGCCGTTCCGCAGTCAGGGCCCATGACGATGAGATTCCGCTGGCTGGCGATGCGTTTGAGGCGCAGCTCCTCTTCCTCCGACACGTTGTCGCTGAACAGCATGACGTTGAGCCCCAGGTGAAGGGCCTTCATGGCTTCGGCCGCCGCATATTCGCCCGGCGTCGAGATCAAGGCCATGTTGACAGCACCGGCCTCGGCCAGTGCCATCTGGATGCTGCGCGGTTTCAGCGCCGCAGATTCCGGTGCCGCGTTGTCCGCCTGGCGGGTCAGGTTCTTCAGCGCCTCGTCGATAGCGCCCGCCAATGCGGATTGTTCTCCGCGCACCGCGATCAGCAGGTCGACTGCACTGGCGGCGGTGGCCTTCACACTGAAGCCGGCTTCGCTCAACAAGGCCAGGTTGTTTTCCGTGGCCATCACCGCCGAGGCCTGCTCGACGCCCGGAAGGCTGGCGAGCAGCGCCGACAGCTGCATCAGAGACACCGAATCCCGGTACTCTTTGGGAACAACTTTGAATGCGGTCGCCATGCGTCGCGTTTGCTAAGTCAAAGCCGGAACAGCGAGACCGGCCGCGGCCGGGTCCGCGAGCACGAACGCGGGGCACAAACCGAACAGCAGACCCAGCATGGAGTCGGCGCCGGAGCTGTGCCCGACTCGCACGAGCTGCGCCGCGCTCTCCCGCAGGCGCAGATCGTCGTGCCGCGCGATGCCCAACACGACCTGCGCCAGCGATTCCGAGAACTCCCCGGCCAGCGCATTGAGCAGGTATTGCCGGCTGATCAGATTGGCGGCGAGCGCGAACTGCATCACCGGACCAGACAGCTCTTCCAGATATCGCGGCAGCAGGGGCTCGAACGGGCAGCGGCCGTGCAGCGCAGCGAGATATCCGACGATGAAATCGTCGCCGGAGGGCGTGAGCCCCGGGCCGAGCCCTGTGAGCTGCGCGAGCGCGTGTGCGGCCGCGACGCAATCGAGATCGGCGTCCGCACAGCTCAGTGCGGGCAACGCCTGCATCAGGCGCCTTCGCATCGCCTGGTCCAGCGCTCCGCCGGGGGTCCCATCGTGCAACAACAGCGGGGCGAATCCGCTCGGAGGCGCCTGCTCTCGCAGGACGACCCGCACGGCACGCAAAGCCTGCAAGCTCGGCTCTGCGCGCGCGTCGATAGGGCAACGATCCAGCCCGCAGCGCCAACGCCAGGCAGTGGAGAAATCTATGGTGATTCGGCCTTCGGGGATGCGCAGCGATAAATCATCGGCCGCGACCGCCTGGGCTGGTCGCAGCCAAGCCCTGAAATCCGCCGGGTCCGGGAGCGTGCAGCGGACGCCATGCGGGACGTTCGCCGGCTCACGACCCAACAGCGTCAGCAGCTCGCCGCGATCCAGCTCGATGTTGCATACCTGCCGGTAGACGCTGTGCACGCTGCCGTGCGTAAAGCGGCATGGCGCGCGGCTGCCGATGCTGAGCGCGCGGACGAGCGTCGGCTCCCTCACGGGACCGCTCGCGGCGTCTTCAAACACCGAGCGCGGCCAGCGCGCGCTTGGAGTCCGACACCCAGCCGAAGATGCCGCCCTGCGCCTTGACCATCGCGAGCGCAGCTTTCTGAAACTCCGGGAAGTAGGAGCCGACGCAGTCGGACAGTACGACGCACTCGAACCCGCGGTCGTTCGCCTCTCGCACCGTGGTGTTGACGCACACCTCGGTGGTCACGCCGCAAACGATCAGGGTCTCGATGCCGTGATTGCGAAGGACCAACTCGAGGTCGGTCGCGTAAAACGCACCTTTGCCCGGCTTGTCGATGACGGTCTCTCCTGGCTTGGGGTAGAGCTCGGGGACGATGTCGTGTCCGACCTCCCCGCGCACCAGGATGCGGCCCATCGGGCCAGGATCACCGATCCGCGTCTTGCCTCGGCCCCGCACCAGCTTGGTCGGCGGGCAATCGCTCAGGTCGGGCCGGTGTCCCTCGCGGGTATGGATGATCATCATCCCCAGCCCGCGCGCCGCATCCAGGATGCGCCGCGTCGGCGCGACCGCCGCCTGCAGCGGTGTCACGTCGTTGCCGAGCGCCTCGCCGAACCCGCCGGGGAGCACGAAGTCGCGCTGCATGTCGATGATCAGCAGCGCCGTCTTCTTCGGATCGAACTCCAACTCATAAGGCTCGGCATCCATTGTCTTTTGTTCCATGGCTTCCCCTCCTTTGCCGGTGAGCCTGCCAACCCGGACCGGCGCCTAGCCCCGCTTTGCGCACCGCTCCGCGGTATGTATACTAAATGGTATACAAGGTGTTGCGCAGGGGAAAGCCGTGTCGATGACGATTGCCTCACTTCTCGCCGACTATCGGGGCGGGAAGCGCACACCCTCGGGAGTCGTCGACGCGCTGCTGGGCGGTGACGACAACGAGACCTACGCGTGCGCCTGGATCCATCGGGTCGACGCAGCAACTCTGACGCGCCGTGCGAAAGAATTGGAGAGCCGCGTGCAAAGCGATCCGCGGACGCTCGATCGCATGCCTCTCTACGGGATTCCCTATGCCGTCAAGGACAACATCGACGTGGCGGGGCTTCCGACTACTGCAGCCTGCCCGGCCTTCTCCTACGTGCCGCAGCGATCAGCGACAGTCATCGATAAGCTGGAAGCTGCGGGCGCGATTCTGGTCGGAAAGACCAACCTGGATCAGTTCGCGACCGGGCTCGTGGGTACGCGCTCGCCCTTCGGCGTGGTGCCCAACACGTTTCGACCCGAGTACATCTGCGGTGGTTCGAGCTCGGGTTCGGCTGCAGTCGTGGCGCGCGGGCTGGCGAGCTTCGCTTTGGGGACGGATACGGCGGGATCGGGACGCGTGCCGGCGGGACTCAACAACTTGGTCGGTCTGAAACCGACCCGCGGACTCATCAGTGCGCGCGGCCTGGTGCCGGCGTGCCAATCGCTGGACTGCGTCTCGGTGTTCGCGCTGACGACCCCGGACGCGATCGCTGTGTTCGATGCGGCTCGCGCCTGTGATCCTGCCGATCCCTACTCGCGGGTGCTGGATATGTGGCCCGCATCCTGCGGCGCGCAGTTCCGGTTCGCTCTGCCCAGTCCGCTGGAGTTCTACGGCGACGATCGCGCCAGGCGCGCCTTCGATGAAGCGACGCGCATGCTCGAGGCCATCGGCGGGCAGCCCTCGAAGACCGATTTCGCGCTGTTTCAGGATGCCGCGTCGCTGCTGTATGAAGGGCCTTGGGTCGCCGAGCGCATGGCGGCGATCAGGCCGTTCTTCGAGCGGCACGCCGATCAGATCCACCCCGTAGTGCACGACATCATCTCCGCCGCAACGAAGTTCTCCGCGACGGATCTGTTTCAGGGCATCACGCATCTGCATACTTTGCGAAAGGCGGTGGCGCGCCTCTGGGAACATGCCGATGTACTGGTGGTACCGACTACGCCTACCGTATACACCATCGCCGCCGTGCTGGCCGAGCCGTTCCAGACCAACCGCCGTCTCGGCCACTACACCAACTTCGTGAACCTGCTGGACCTCGCGGCGATCGCCGTTCCGGCTTCGATCCGATCCGACGGGTTGCCGTCCGGCGTTACCCTGATCGGTCCGGCCGGCAGCGACTACATGCTCGCGGACCTGGCCCAGCGCTTCCATCAGCGCACTGGGCTGAAGCTGGGCGCTCTCGACGAAAATCTGCCTCCGCCCGCCGCGATGGGGCCCGGCGACGATGGCGTCAAAGTGGCCGTCGTGGGCGCGCATCTGTCAGGCCTGCCGCTCAATCACGAGCTCACGCGGCGGGGTGCCCGTCTGGAGCGCATCGCGCGCACCGCAGCCCGCTACCGCCTGTATGCACTGCCCGGCACGACACCACCCAAGCCTGGTATGGTGCGTGATGGCTCTGGCGGCGGGCAAGCGATCGAGCTGGAAATCTGGCGCGTGCCCGCGAGTGCGTTCGGGCCGTTCGTGGCAGGCATTCCGTCTCCGCTGGGAATCGGGCAGGTCGAGCTGGAGGACGGTGAGTGGGTGCAGGGGTTCCTGTGCGAGGCCTGGGCCGTGAGCGGCGCGGAGGACATCTCGCGTTTCGGCGGGTGGCGCGCTTTCCTCGTCGGCAGAGCAGCGGCTTAACCCAACGCGCAGGCGGTAGCGCTCTTGCGCCCGAGCGAGGGCTCCGGCGCACGTGCGGCTTCGGAGAACCCGCGGGCGCTTCCGAAGCAAAGGTTCCACCTGACCGTGTGCGGCCGGGCGTATACTGAACCAGAGCTTCGGTTGCGAGCATTCTGGGAGGGTGCCGAAACCGGACTGCTATCCTGCTCCGCGGGCACAACAAGATGAAACGCCGCAGCCTGCTCCAAGCCGCGCTCGCGATGGGAAGCGCGGCACTGCTTTCGGGCCACTCGCCGTACCGCCAGTGGAACGCGTTGAAGGCGACGCACTGGCTGGTCGGGGCAGCCCGCGACGATGCCGAGGCGTCCCGGCTGGCCGATGCTGCGTCGGCGCTGTTGGCGGCGCGTCTCCCCCAGAGCCAAGCGATGCACGTGGAGGCCGAGAACGATCGCGAGATCGTGCTGCTGCTGCGGACACGGCAGCTGGAACTGGCGATCCTCAGCATCGATGCGGCTAACGACGCGCTCTCGGGAAGCGCCGGCGCGGTCCGCGAAAGCCCGATCCCGCTTCGCACCGTAGCCCCTTTCGGTCCGCACCTGCTGGTCGCCCTCGAGGATTATTCCACCGATAAGGCGGCGCGGATCGCGGCCGCATTGGCAGGTTTCCGCTGGCGGGATGGCTCGGCTCCGACGCGCAGATCGGGGCCCCAATCCATGGTGCCGCTGCATGCCGGCGCCATACGTTTCAAACAGGCCCACGAGCCGAAAACCGGGCAGTGACGCGCAGCGGGGATTGCGATCTTCCGTGAGGATCTCGACGGGCGCCGCGCGCGCCTTGCAGCGCGTGAGGCGTGCGCACTGCGTCCGCTATCGGGAGCTGGCCTCTCAGTCGGCCTTGGCTGACCCGCGCGAGCGGCGCCGCCACACCACCCACAAGGCGCTGCCCAGTGCGATGGTTGCACATCCGATCAGCCCGGCAGCGATCCATTCGGTCCGCGTCTTGGCCATCGCCTTGTGATAGGCCTGGTAGTCCGGATCGAGCGCGTGCTCGCGCTCGCGCTGCGCCTCGAAGTCGTGCACCCATTGCGGCAGCGCCCGTGCGGTGTGCGCCGGCTCGCTGCCCCAGATCAAATTGACCGGGACGGAAAGCGTCGCGGCTGGTTGCCGCTGGCCGAAACGCGTGGCGACCAGGCGAATCTCGTCCACGGGGGTCGCCTGCTCGCGCCAGTGGAAGACCAGCGTGGCATCGGTGCCGCCGTCCGAGCGCAACTCCCGCTCGCGGATCGTCGCTACGGGAACCTCCTCACCCTGGTAGTAGGCTTCGGCAAGGACGCGCACGGGTGCGCCGCTGTGCACCTGAAAGCGGACGTAGAAGGGTTCCTTGTAATGCAGCTGCGCGTCGGTCGCCGGGTCGGTCTCCAGCACCGTCAATGCCACAGCGGGCGCCTGAGCGGGTTCTTCGCCGCAAGCGGCAGCGCATAGGGCCATCAGCAGCGACAACAGCGCCGCCTGGCGGGTGAACGTGGAATGGATTGCGGGCATTTTACTGTTGGGGAATTGGGCTGCGCGTACGCGCAACTGCGGCCAGCGAAAGCAGAAGGTGGGCCAGAGCAGGTCTAGTGCTCTCCCAGAGCCTTCAGAAAGCGCTCTTTGTCCTCCTCGCTGCTCAACTGATCGGCGAGCAGGAGGTGGAAGTGCCGCCGGCTGGTGGCCGCGGCTGCGGCCTTCTTGACCACGATCCGGGCTATCGGCCCGAGGTACGGCGCCAGCCGGCGCGAGGCGTCATCGATTTCCTGGGCTGTTGGCGGTTGCGAACCGTCCGCGCTTGCGGCGGGGACGCTCGCCGCCGGCTCCTCTTGCGCGGGGGCCGCACCGGGGAGCTGTTGCCTTCCGGCCAGGAACTTTCTTTTTTCTTCTGCGCTGCCCAGACTTTCTGCGAGCAACGCGTACAGGGTGTCGAGCTCCGTCGTGTTCTTCGCGCCGCGCCGGACGATGACCTTGGCCACGGGCCCGAGGTAGCGCATGAGCTGCTGTTCGATCAGCTTGAGCACTTCGGCGTCCCACCCGGGAGGCGGGACCGTGGTCACGCCGGGGGCCGAGTCGGTCTGCGGGGGCGACGAGCGCGTTGCGCCGCCCGGGACAGGCGGTGGACTCGCCCCGTTGATGATGGTCTCTTCCGAGACGACTGGGCTCACCGGCGCGGAATAGGCATCCATGATCGCGCCGCGCAGCTCGTGCGCCCCGTGGAAGCGTTCCTCGGGTTTCTTCGCCAGCGCCTTGGCCACCACCGTGTCGAACGGCATCGACGCGAGCTCCGGAGCGACTTTGGATGGGTCGAGATGCGGCTCGTGGCAGCTCTTGTACGCGATCGCTTCGGTCGTGCCGGTGAACGGCTTCACCCCGGTGAGCAACTGATAGAGCACGACGCCGGAGGAGAAAATGTCGGCGCGCCGGTCCACGGCGGCACCGCTGTACTGCTCCGGCGCCATATAGCCGGGAGTGCCCATGACCGTGCCGAGATGTGTCAGCTTCGAGGAATCCAGATGAGCTATGCCGAAGTCGGCCACCTTGAGCTTGCCGTTGCCCATGATGATGATATTGGCGGGCTTGATGTCGCGGTGGATGACGCCCTGTTCGTGCGCGTAGCCGAGCGCGTCGAGGAGCTGAGCCATGATGCTGACCACGTCGCCCAGGCCGAAGCGCGTGCCGCGCTGAAAATACTCGCGCAACCCTTTGCCCTGGACGTATTCCATGGCTATGTAGGCGACCGCCTCGTCCTCGCCGTATTCGTAGACGGCGACGATGCCCGGATGAGTCAGGCGGCCGGCGGCCTGCGCCTCGTTCTTGAAGCGCGCGATCAACGTCGCCGACTGGTCGTCGTCGATGATCTCTTTGCGGATCACCTTCAGCGCGACGGTGCGCCGGATGTGGGGGTCGAAGGCCTTGTAAACGACCCCCATCGCGCCCTTTCCGAGCACCTCGACGATGGAATATTTGCCTAGGCGTTCGGGCAGCGGCATCGGCAGCGGGCGCAAAACATTGTGTGGTTGCCCGGGGTCAGTCTTCCAGCATCTTCATCGCCTTGCTCAGACTCTTGCGCAGGCGGCCGAAGGATTCCGCCAGCACGCCGATCTCGTCCTGGCTGCGCACGCTGAATTCAGGCACGTCCTGCTCGCCGAGGCTGACCCGGTCCGCGAGCCGGGACAATTGCGTCACAGGGCGGATGACGATGTGCTGGAGCATCAAGTTGAGCGCTACGAAGATGAAGGCGAAGATGCCGGTGAGCGAGAGCATGAATACCTTGAAGGCGTCGTTGGCGCGCTGGATCGGCACCGCGGTGGGCACCGACATGATCTGGGCGCCGACGACCTCGTTGAGCTTCCAGCCGAAACCGTTGGCGTTGCCATAGTGATCGAGCATGGTCCTGGGCGCCGCGTCGACGGTACTGTGGCAGGACAGGCACGATTCGCTCTTTATCTGGATTGGGCGAGCGAGGTAAAGCGCGCGGCCGGTAGGCGTGTCGCGTTCGCCCAGCACCTCCTTCTGCGCGGGGTCCTGACGGAATTTGCCGACCAAGTCGGCCTCCCAGTCGCTCGCGCGGTCGCGCGGGTTGGTCGGATTGAGCGTCGCCTCCTTGTAGCTGTACTCCGGGTACTTCTGGCGCAGGTCGTTGAAGTACTCGGCCGCTGCGTACGCCGGAACCGACTGCGGCAGAAAAACATACTTCATCTGGGTATCGAGCAGCGGCTTGATCTGGGTGCTGGTGTAGCTGCGCGTGGACAGCGCCGCCTCCATCATGATGCGCGCGTTCTGCACGATCTCGTCTCTGGCGTTGTTCTGCAGCAGCGTATAGGACACCACGCCGGCTACGACCAGACCGGCGAGGAATACGCCGATGAAGACGAGGTTGAACTTGACTACCAGCTTCATTGCCATGCTCCCTTACCGGCGCGGGCCGGCGTCATCTGGCACCGGAAACCGGCTGACCATTCTTGCTGGACAGCGGCGGGTGTTCGTACTTCTCCGGGTTGATCAGCCGGTCCCATTCGGGATGGTCTTTGAGTCCCGCCACGATCGCGCTGCGGAACGCCGGATCGCCGAGCTTGGACTGCCAGTGGCTGACCATCGCCCTGCGCACTGCGGGCACGCTGTTCACCCAGTCCTGCACCTCGATATAGGTAAAGTCGCCGGAGCGCTTGGGCGCAACGCTGCGCTCTTTGAACTTGGCCAGGCGAGAAGGCAGGGTGTCCATGAAGCTGCGCGGGATCGCCGCCAGAAACGCCTGCGACGGGCGCGCCGAAACGGTGCCGCGCTGGTCGCCCTTGCAGCTGAAGAATTGGGAGCCTTTGACCCGGGCGGCATCGCCCACTTTGCCGGGGCCAGATACCTGCGCTACACGCGCCTCACCGCTCTCCAAGAACACCGACGCCTCCGCGGCGGACACCTGCACCACCGCCGTCGCGTCGGCAGTACTCAGCTCCAGCAGCGGACTGCTGTAGCGACCCAGAATCCGGCTCGGCTGCCGTGAGCTCGAAACCTTCATCCACCCCCGCAGCAGAAACAGCTCACCGCCCGACGCCCTCGGGTAGGCGAGGACCAGAAGGCGGCTCTGGGGAGCGAGATCGATAATCGTCCCATCGCTGAACTCTACCTGGCAGAGCGCCTTGTCACCCAACTCGAGAATATCGCCCTGCTCCAGTCTGACTCCCTCCGCCAGCGCGTAACGCGAGGCGCCGCGCAGCAACGAAGCGCTCCCCTCCAGAAGCGTTACTGTCCCGATCGACTCTGCCGCCGCGGCGGCAAACGGGAACAGGAGGCACAGCAAGAACACGCGCTTGACGGCGGCAAGGCGCCAAAAGCGCCCGCAACCCGAACCCCTGAAGCTCCCCGTCCGCATACCGCAGCAATACTAGGCTTGCCGTCGAAGCACTGTCAATCAACGGCTTGCGTGATTCTCGCGTCACATGTTGCCGAGAGCGCTGTTGTGTATACTCCAAGCGCAGGCCGCCGGTGTGGCGGCCGCTCGTTTCCTGCGCTATAGGATTGCGTCTTCTGGCTCGATTGAACGCTTGCCCCGGGTTCGCGCCCCCGCACGAATGACGCGCAGGCGCGCGCGCGGCAAGTTCTGAACAGTCCTCATGTCTTCGTCCTACGAATCCCGCGTTGTCCTCTTCGTCGATATCTGCGGCAGCACCCAGCTGTACGAAACTCTGGGAGACGAACTGGCTTCCAAGCGGGTCATGCGCTGTCTCGAGATGCTGCGGGTGCATGTAGAGGAATCCTCCGGCCGGGTGATCCAGAGGGTCGGCGATGAGTTGATGTGCCTGTTCGACACGGCCGACTCGGCGCTGGGCGCCGCCCGGATCATGCAGGAGCGGGTTTCGCAGCAGGAGGGGTCCGATCAGCCGGCGTTGGCCATCCGGGTGGGCTGCCACTTTGGCCCCGTCATCGAGGATGCGGGTGACCTGTTCGGCGATTGCGTAAACGTGGCCGCGCGCGCAGCCGCGTTCGCCGAAGCCGGCCAGGTGATCACGACGGAGCAGACGGTAACCAATCTGTCTGCTGCGCTCCGCGACGGCGTGCGTCCCCTCGGCCGTTTCGCGGTAAAGGGCAAACGCCAGGACCTCAGGATGTACGAGTTCGTATGGCAGGACAGCGAGGAGGCGACCACCGCCACGGGGACGCGGACAGGAGGGCTGGAACGTCCAACGCGCCTGCTGCTCAAGCACGCCGGCCACGAGCTCTCGCTGGACAGCCGCGACCGCCCGGCGCTGCTGCTCGGCCGCGATGCCGGATGCGATGTCGTGATCCCGGACCCGAAGGCCTCGCGGCGGCACGCGCGCATCGAGACTCGCCGCGAAAAGTTCGTCCTGATCGATCAGAGCGTCAACGGCACCTTCGTCAAGATCGCCGGCGAAGAGGAGATCGTTCTGCGACGCGAGGAACTGATCCTGTACGCTCGCGGCTGGATCGCCCTCGGACACCGGGCCGAAGCCGAAGACGCCGGGCTGCTCGAGTTCGACTGCCGCTGACAGCGGTGATCGCAGCACCCGGTGCTACAATCCAACCATCGGCGTCGCGTCGCGCGGATCCGATCCGCATTGCGGCCGATCCTTAAAGCAGGAGTCAACGACATGTCGATGAGAAAGTCGATCGCCGGACTTTGGCTGGCAAGTGCAGCGGTCCTGCCCGTTTCGGGATGGGCATTCAACACCAGCTTCCTGCGCGACGCGCCGCTCGCCTATTTCACCGACACGGACTGGAGCATGTTCAAGGACACCTTGTACAAAGCCTTGAACGAAACCGCCGACGGCGTCGCGGAGCGTTGGAGCAACGCGTCCAGCGGCAGCAGCGGTGAGGTCACGCCTTTGAATACGCGCGAGGTTAACGGCATGACCTGCCGCGAGACGCGTCTGGTGAATCGCGCGCAGGGCCTCAGTGCCGCAGGTGATTACCTGCTGTGCAAAGCCGCCGACGGCGAATGGACGATCGGCGGTCCCAGGAATTGAGCGGTCGCTTCCCGTTTCAGCAAGTCGATGTGTTCTCGGCGGTCCCGTTCAGGGGCAACCCGGTCGCGGTCGTGCTCGACGCCGACCCGCTTTCCGGCGAGCAGATGCAAGCTATCGCCGGCTGGACCAACCTGTCGGAAACAACCTTTGTCTGTACCCCTGCCAGCGCGCTGGCAGATTATCGTCTTCGCATCTTCACCCCGAAGAGCGAGCTGCAGTTCGCAGGCCATCCAACCATCGGCTCCGCGCATGCCGTATTGCGAAACGGTTTGAAGCCCAAGTCCGCAGGACGGCTCGTTCAGGAATGCGGCAAGGGGCTGGTGCGTCTCGAGATCGAAGGCGGACGCTTGTTTCTCGCATTGCCGACGCCAGCGCTGAGCGACGTGCCGGAGTCGCAGATCAACGCCCTGGCTGCCGCGCTCGGGATCGCAGCGAACAGCGTGCGTGCCAAAGCCACTATCAACGTCGGAGTCGCGTGGATTACGCTGCAACTCGCCGATGCCGGCTGCGTGCGTCAGCTGCAGCCGGACCAGGTTCGGATCCGCGCGCTGACTCCGCCTGGCGTAGCCGGTGTCACTGTGTTCGGGCTCGCGCCTCGGGGAGCAAGCCCGAATCTCGAAGTGCGCTCCTTCGCACCGGCCGAAGGTGTCCCGGAAGACCCGGTGTGCGGCAGCGGGAATGGCTGCGTAGCGGCGCTCGTCAGACGCGAGCGCCTGATCACGGGATCGACATATGTAGCAAGTCAGGGCTGCTGCGTGGGCCGCGACGGCCGCGTGGAGATTCGATTCGGCGCCGACGGGACGATCTGGCTGGGCGGCGATGCGGTGACTTGTCTCGAAGGCACGCTGCGCGTTTGAAGGCGAGAGGTATGGCAGCAAACACCAGTGGGGCCATAGCAGCGGCAACCACCTCGAGCGTTGATTCGAGGCCAACCCTTAAGGCGTCGTGACCCTTAGGTTGACGGGCATCCGTCCGCCCTGTGAATCGATGACGTACAGCTTCACCCTCGGCAGGATCTTCTCCATGGCGTCCAGGTAGATCCGCGCGCGCGTTACGTCCGGCGCCTTCTGATACTCCTTGAGCAGGGCCAGGAAGCGGTTCGTGTTGCCGATGGCCTCTGCGATACGCTGCTGCTTGTAGTTCTGCGCATCGCTCACCCTTTGGGCCGCCTCGCCGCGCGCTCTCGGAATCTGATCGTTGGCATAAGCGTGCGCTTCATTCTGCAGCTTCTCGCGGTCCGCCATGGCGTCGGCTACGTCCTGGAACGCCTGCGCCACCGATGCGTCCAGGGTGATGTTCATGATGCTGACCGACGAGATCTGGATCCCGCTCCGGTAGCGATCCAGGATTTCCTGAGTCTTGAGCTTGACTCGCGCCTGGATCGCGAGCCGGCCAGTAGTCAACACCTCGTCGATCGGCATGCCCACTACCGTCTCCGTCAGAACGCTTTGCGCCATCGATCCCACCAGTCTTTCGGGCTCGTCGATTTGAAACAGGAAATCCGATGGATTGACTATGACGTACTGCACCGCCAGCGCTACGCTGAGAATGTTGGTATCGCCGGTCAGCACCTCGACTCCTGTCAGGGTCTGCGAGTCGTTCTGAGGCAACGTGAACCCCACGCCGACTTTCATCACGCTCGTCGTCTTGAGAACGTCGACCCGGTCTACCGGCCAGGGCAAACGATAGTGCATGCCAGGGCCAGCGCGGGCCGCGATGGCTCCAAACCGGCGCACCACGGCGTGTTCGTCGGCATTGACGACGTAGAAGCCGGTACCGAAGTAGGTGCCGAGCGCAACCAGAGCCAGGAGGCCGATCCAGTAGGGCCGCCCGCCAAGCCGGGGGCGCGCGGTGGACCCGATCTCGACCGGCGCCGTACCGTAGTCTTTGTCCAGGGGCGCAGTCATTGCTGCCCCGGGTGCGAGGGGTGCTGAAGCTCCTCGGCCGGTGCCGATCCTGCGCCTGGCCGACCGGGGCGCGCGATAGAGAAGGGCTGAGCAGGGTTCGGCGCGGACGTCACCGTGGTCGAGCCGCGCTCCAATGCGCCGCTGGACCGCGGCTGCGGGCGGAGCATGCGCAGCACCTCTGCACCGGCAGGAAGAAACAGGGTGGTGCTCTCGTCCAGGAACTTCTCGTAGGCCTGGAGCGTGCGCAGGAACTTGTAGAAGGCGGGGTTCTGGCTGAACGCGCTGGCGTAGGTGCGCGAGGCTTCCGCGTCACCCTCCGCCTTCAGGCGTTGCGCCTGAGCATACGACTCCGCCTCGATGTGAGTTCTCTCGCGATCCGCCTCGGCGACGATCCTGCGCGACTGGAACTCGCCAAAGGTCCGGTACTCCTTGGCCATCTTGCCCCGCTCCGCCTTCATGCGCTCGAACACGTGTTCGCGGTTCTGTTCCGGAAGGCTGAGGTGCAACAGCTCCACGTCCACGATCTCGATGCCGTAGGCTGTGCGGGCGAAGCCGGCGACACGTTCGCGGATCTCCGACACGACACGGCGATAGCGTTGCGCATTGCCGTCCGGAGCGATCAACGACGAGGCCGGATACTTGCCCAGGACGGCGCCGATCTCGCCCACGATGACATCAGCCAGCGGCAGATCGGCATCGGATCGCGTGGCCAGCGTCGCGAGGAAGCGCTCGGGGTCGGCGATGTGCCAAGTGGCCAGGCTCTCGACCACTACGTTCTTCTTGTCCACCGTCAGATACTCAGCTGGCGCGGGCCGCGAGTGGGTCAGGCGCTTGTCCAACCTTGCCACCCGGTCGAACGGCGCCTTGATGTGAAGCCCAGGCTCGGCGACGACTCGCACCACCTTGCCGAAGCGGGTGACCAAACCGTATTCCCTCACGTCCACGGTGAACAAGCCCGCGATGAGCGCAGCTGATGCCAGCGCAGCGGCACTCACCACCAGCGGCAGGCGCAGTCGGGAGCGGGCGAAAAGTTTGAAGGCCGCAGCCGGATCGCGCGGGCGTTCCATCTACTTGCTCCGGCTCGTTCCGACCGGTTGGAGCAGCCACATGTCAAAATCCTTCATCTCGCCCGCCCCCGGCCTGACGAACTTCTGCATGCCGGGAAGGGTTTGCTCGATGGTCTCGACCTGCAAGCGGAACTTGGTCAACTCCGGCGAACCTCGATAGGCGCTCAGTCTCAGCAGGAAGCTCGCTGCGTCGCCTTGCGCGTGCACAATCTGCTGCTCCTTGAACGCGAGTGCCTGCTCCACCATGGCCGCGGCCTCCCCCTTCGCCTGATTCACCGACTCCACCGCGAAGATGTTTGCCCGGTTGATCGTGCGCAGCTTGTCTTCCTGCGCGCTGGCGACGTCGCGGAACGCGTCATGGACCTCGGTTGGCGGATGAACGTAGAGCAGATGGAACGACAGGATCTCGACCCCGGTCTGGGTTTTGTCCAGCACCGATTGGATCGCCTGTCCGACCTGCCGCTCAACACCGTTGCGCTCCGAGGTGTAGACAGCCTCGATGCCGCTGCGGGCCACCACATCGCGCAGCGCCGCCAGGCTCACACCGCGCACGAAAACGTCGGGCTCTGCAAGGTTGAACGCGAAAGCGACCGCATCTTTGACGCGGTACTGCACGGCCCACCGCAGGTCGATCAAGTTCCCGTCCCCGGTGAGGAGAAATGGCTCTTCAGGTGCTGCGTCTTTCTGGAACCAGGCGGCTGGCCGGTTGGGGTTGGCGTCCGGGACTGGAGTCCAGCCTGCGACCGTGCGCTCGCTGCCCGCTATACGCGGTGCTGTGGATCTGCTTTGGCTGTTCGGGAAGCCGAACTCGATCCGCTGGACTCGTTCCTTCTGAACGATCCGGTGCGTCTCGAACGGCCACGGCAGGCGGTAATGCAGGCCCGGTCCGAGTTCCGGCGAAACGATGCGGCCGAACCGCATCTGCACGCCGACCTCGCCCGGCTGAATCGTGAGCAGCCCGCTGGCGAGATAGAGGACGGCGATCGCGCCGACGGTCGCCAGCGCGACCCTCTTCGCGGTGAGGTGCAGTCCCGTCAGTCCGGCGAACCGATCCCGGAGCCAGATCCATTCGCCCGGCACGCCCGCGCGGCGCATGCTGAGCACGAGCAGCACGGCCAGCAGCAGTGCTCCGCCAACCTTCAGGGGCTCCGGAAGAAATGCCGTCGCCGTGCCGAATACCGCCCGCGGATCCACACCCAACGCCCGGTACAGCCAGTTGAGCGCAAAGCCGGCCAGCAGCGCGATAGACAATATCGACGCCAGGTAGATGGCCATGACCCGCGCGCCCAGAAATTTCCACAGCACGACTACGCTGCCGACGTTGGTGGCCGGTCCCGCCAAGAGGAACACCAGCGCGGCGCCGGGATTCAACCCTTTTATCACCAACGCGGCAGCCAGGGGTGTGGCTTCCGAGGCGCAGACGTAGATCGGGATGCCGATCGCCAGCATCACCAGCATGGAAGCTAATTCGCTGTTCAGGTACTGCTCGAAGAAGGTAGGTGGCAAGGCGGCCGCCACGATGCCCGACAGAACGATACCCAGCACAACCCAATAGCTCGTATCGTCCAGCAACTGACGAAACGCGTAGTGGTAAACGCGCCTCGCAGCGTACCGCAATCCCCGTCCGACGTCGGCAACTCGATCGCGCTCTGCCTGCGGACCGCGATCCCCGACTGCGTGATCATGGCTGTCGAAATGCGCGTGACCCGAGTCGGGCAGTTTCGCCGCCTGCGGTTCGACCTCGCTTGCGGCGACATGCGCTTCGGTCTGCTGATTTTCAGGCTTCCCGGGCGTACCGAATAGATTGATCCAGATGCCGGCCGTGATGGCGGTGAATACAGCCGCAAGCGGACGGAATACGGTGATGATGGGATCCATCAGAGCGTAGCTCAGGCTGTTGGAATCGACGCCGGTCTCCGGTCTTGCGATGAGGAATGCCGCCGTCGCCCCCGGGGTGGCCCCCTGTTTCCTCAACCCCAGCGCGGCCGGTACTACACCGCACGAGCACAGAGGCAAGGGCGCGCCGATGGCTGACGCCCACAATACGGATTTGATCTTGCCGGTGCGAAACAGCTTGGACAGCGCCTGCTCGGGAACGAGAACGGCAAGCACGCCCGCCAACGTAAACCCGAACAGCAGGAAAATAGAGGCCTGCTTGAGGATGTTCCAGGTTTGCCACAAGACCTGGAGGAGGAAGTCAATCATCGCCGGTTCTCATCGGGTGTGGCGGCTGGCGGCGCGAACATGAGCCCGCCAGCCGTCACCTTTCATCCAGCTATGCGTCTCGCTCCAGCAGACGATGTTTCACTTGGGCGCATATTTCTTGTCCAGTGCACAAGCCACCGAATACTGCGGATCGACTACGTTCGCGATCTTGAGCACGGCGGTCTGCCCAAGCAGCTGCAACGCGTCGAACTTGTCGTAACCGTATTCCTCGACCAGCCAATTGATCATATCCACGCAGGCGAGCCTCAGGGCGTCAATCAAGGGCCGCGTGCTGCCAATCGACATCATGTACTTGTCGTTTACCAGGCGCGGCCAGCCGATGCGCTTGCCCTTGATCAAATTCACGGTGAAGCGCACGTTGAAAGAGGTCTCGATGGCGGCACCGTCGACTTCCCCGTCGCCCTGCGCAGCATGGCCATCGCCCAGCATGAAGAGCGCGCCCTTCTCGTTCACCGGAAAGTACATGGTGACGCCTTCGACCACTTCGTTGAAATCCATGTTCGCGCCATGCGGTCCGGGCACCAGCGAGCTGATGCATTCTTTGCCTCCCGGCGCGGTGCCGATAGTGCCGAAGAAGGGCCGCAGGGGAACTTCGATCTTGCCGATCTTGCTGTTGGGTAGATCGAGCGTGCCGACACGGCGGCTGCGGTCGATCCGCCAGATGAACAGCTTGTCCGGCACCGGCGCGGTGATCATCGCGGTTTTGTATTCGGGAGCCAGCGCACCGAAGTACGGAATCGATGCGCCCCATCCCCAGTCCCGGTTGAAATCGATCTTGTCCAGATGGACTACCAGCGTATCGCCCGGCTCTGCGCCTTCGATATAGAACGGTCCGGTCTGCGGGTTCACCCGGGTCAAATCGATCTTCGACATGACGGTCTTATCGGTGACCGAGAAAACGTCGTTGGATGCATCCCGCGTGCTCGTGATCACGGTGTCCCCCGGCTTGATGCGCAGCGCGGGCGGATGCGCATAGCAGTAGGTGAACTTGACATCGTCACCCGGGTCGTATTTGATCTCCGCCGCCATCGCCGGCGCGGCCAGCGCAACCGCGAGAGCGGCGGCAGACAGCGTCCCCACTGATGATACGAGCCTGCTGTGTTGCGTTTGCATTGCTACCCCCCTGATTCGGTTAGTGGTCTCAACTCGTTCGACTGGTCGTGCGTTGGTATCTCCTCATCCCATAGCTCACTCCTTTTTGCGTTTGCCGGTGACTTTCCTGATCCCGTTGCCCGGTTCCGGTCGGGCGCGGTCGTAGTAGTCGCTGTGATTCAGAAGACCGAACAACTCGGAGTCTGCCGGTAGCACCAAAGTCGTTCCTTTCGGGATGAGGTTGCGCGATGCTTCCAGCGTACGCACGAACTGGTAGAACTCGGGCCCCTTGGCGAGCCCCTCGGCGTAGATTCGCGCCGCCTTGCCTTCACCCTCGCCCCGGTGCTGCTGCGCGACTTTGAGCGCCTCGGAGAGAATGCGGGTCTTTTGCTGTTCCGCGGCCGCCCGCACCTTGAGGCCCTCCTCTTCTCCTTCGGAGCGGTACTTCATGCTGATACGCCCACGTTCCGACTTCATGCGGGCATACAGGGGGAGCCGATTCTGTTTCGGGAAGTCGAAGCTGCGCAGCTGAACGTCGAGCACATCGATGCCGTAGTCGCGCAGCGCGACTTCACGGCACTTGCCACCGACCTCGGTCAAGGCCGCTCCCGCGCGATAGAGGCCAGGCTCGGTCGAAACGAATGCGACCAGCGGGCTACGGCCGATAGCGGCACCGAATTCCGCGAACAGGACGTCTGCCAGCCTCGATTCGGCCCCGGCCCGGTCGAACACGGTCTGGAAGAACCTCTTGGGGTCGCTGATGCGCCACAGGATCGTGCCAGAGGCGACCACGGGCGTCTTTTCCAGCGTGAGGAACTCGGTCGCCGGCGGGGTGAAAGCGAACAGGCGGATATCGAAAGTGCGGACGCTCTGGTAAGGGAGCTTAACCCCAAGGCCGGGCGTGGTAACGACCTTGACCGGGTTGCCGAACTCGGTGACGAGTGCGTATTCGCCCGTGTCTACGGTGTAGAAGCACAGCCATGCCGCGGCTGTGAGGACACCAGCGGCCCCTGACGCGGCGGCGATTCGTACCCGCCGTCGGCGCGTCCACCGATCGCCACTGCCATCGGCCTCCGCCATTATCCCCCCGCGGTCCTCGCGCAGACACGATCGGCATCTGCACTATCTTCACCGATCAGTGTGCGGCGCACGGACGCATTTGACAAGTGCCGTTCGAAGCCGCCAGCCGGTCAGGAAGCTCCGATCAAGGGCTTCGAACTGCCGGTTGGCGTAGTCCACTTGACAGCTCTGCTACAGTAGCGCCTCGCACGTTTCCAAGACTCTCAAGACATGCCGGTCCTCGCCTGGATCATTGTCGCGACGTTGGTAGGCGGCATCCTCAGCGTGGTCGCGGCGGCGGCGTTTGCGCTCAGCGCGCGGCCGGCGCAAGTGTCCATGCTGATCAGCTATGCCATCGGCACATTGCTCGGAGCAGCTTTTCTCGAGATTCTGCCGCACGCCTTCGAACTGTCTCCCAGCGCCGAGCGTGTGAGCGCTACGGTGCTGGTCGGCATCCTGCTGTTCTTTTTGCTGGAAAAGCTGATGCTGTGGCGTCATCGCCATGAAGGGCCGGGGGACGCTCAGCACAATCACAACGACCATGGCCGCATCGCCACGATGGTGATCGTCGGTGACACCTTCCATAATTGCGTCGATGGCGTGATCATCGCCGGTGCGTTCCTGGTGAGCGTCGAGCTGGGAATCATCACCGCGCTGGCGATCATCACGCACGAGGTGCCCCAGGAGGTCGGCGATTTTCTCGTGCTGCTGCACTCGGGCTATAGCAAAGCCCAGGCGTTCGCCTTCAACGTGCTCTCCAGCATAGCGATGTTCGTCGGCGGGGTGCTCGCCTACTACGGGCTCCAGAGCGTGCACCAGTGGGTACCGCTCCTGCTCGGGATCGCGGCGGCAAGCATGATCTATGTCTCGGTGGCCGACCTCATTCCCGGCCTGCACCAGCGGCGTGAATTGGGCGCTACCGTGCAGCAGGTGTTGCTCATAGCAGCCGGCATCGCCACCATCTGGCTGGTTGGCGGCCTCGCGCACTCGATCGCCGCGGTGTGATGGGCGCGCCGCTCTCCGGGCTGTTGGCTCTGGGGGTCCCACACGGACTCCGGGCGCTGCTGCGGGTACAATAGCGGCCGCGATGATGTGCGCCCTCATGAGATTGCCGCGTACCGCTGCAGCCCCCCAGCTTCTCCGACCCGCAAACGCTCCCCAAATGGGCTGCGCCGGGGCTCGTACAACAGCATCTCCCCGATGCCCGAGCCGTTAGACGGAAAAGTCGCGCTGGTGACGGGCGCCAGCCGTGGCATCGGCCGCGCTATCGCTCGCAAGCTTGCGATGGCCGGCTGCGACATCGCGGCAAACTATTACAACAGTCACGACGAAACGGAGGCCCTCTGTGCCGAGATCCGCGGGCTGGGACGGCGCGCCTTCCCGATCAAGGGCAGCGTCGGCATCCCGGAGAGCGTGGACGAGCTGTTCGAGGAGTTGCGGCGCCACTTCGACCGGCTCGACATCGTGGTCAGCAACGCAGCCAGCGGCGTGCTCAAGCCGGCGCTGGAGATGTCGCTGAAGCACTGGCGCTGGTGCCTGGAAACCAACGCGCTTGCGCTCAATCTGCTCGCGCAGCAAGCCGTGCCGTTGATGCCAGCAGGCGGCGGGATCGTCGCGCTGTCGAGCCTTGGCGCCGAGCGCGCCATGCCCGGGTACGGCTTCATCGGCGCCTCCAAGGCGGCGCTCGAATCGCTGGCGCGCACCCTGGCGCAGGAGCTCGGTCCGCGCGGCATTCGCGTGAACGCGGTGAGCGCTGGTGTGGTCGACACGGATGCGTTGAGCTACTTTCCGAACCGCGAGCACCTGCTGTCTAATTTTGCGCAACGCACGCCGCTCGGTCCCACGCTCACACCAGACGACGTTGCCGGCGCCGTGTATCTGCTGTGCCTGCCGGAAGCCCGGATGATCACCGGCCACACGCTGTTCGTGGACGGGGGATTCCGCATCTCCGGTTAGCGGGCGCGAACGCCATGACCTTGGATGCGGGAATCGCCGGAAAGAGCGTACTGATCACGGGCGGCAGCCGTGGCATCGGCCGCGCGCTGGTCGAGCTGTTCGCGCAGCAGGGCGCAGATGTGACCTTTCTGTTCCGCGGCAACGCCGCTGCGGCCGCGGAGGTCGTGGCAGCGGCCCGCAGCGCAGGGCACGAGATCTTCGCGGAGCAAGTCGACGTGTGCGACGAGCAGGCGAGTGCGGCCGCCGTTGAGCGGTTAGTCGAACGCTGTGGTCGGATCGACGTGCTGATCAATAATGCCGCGGTGGTCCGTGATAACCTTCTGGGTCTGTTCTCGGCGGAGGACGTGCAGACGGTGATGGACACCAACGTCGTAGGGGTGTTCAACGTGACACGGGCTGTGGTTCCGCACATGATCGCCCGGCGCGCGGGCAAGGTGATCAACATCAGCTCGGTCTCCGGCGAGAAGGGCGGGCGTGGCCAGACCAACTATGCCGCCAGCAAGGGCGCGATCAACGCATTCACACGGGCCCTGGCGGTAGAGCTGGCGCCGCGCAAGATCACGGTGAACGCGGTAGCACCGGGGGTGATCGAGACGGAGATGTCGCAGGCCGTGCGGGACCGTGCGGGAGACGAAGTGAAATCGCGCATCCTGCTGCGGCGCTTCGGCTCGGCTCAGGAAGTGGCATACGCGGTGTGGTTCCTCGCCTCGGGGCTTGCGGATTACATCACCGGCCAGGTGTTGCATGTCGATGGTGGCTTCAAGATGGAGTGATTAGAATGAGTGAGAATGAACCGACGAAGGAGCAGATTCAGGCCGTGTACCCGACGGTGGCCAAGACCATCGCCGATGCGCTCGGGTGCGACGTGGATCAGGTCAAGCTCGATGTATCGCTGATCGAAGGTCTGGATGCGGAGTCGATTGACTTCCTCGATCTGGTGTTCCGCCTGGAGCGCGCGTTCAAGCTCAAGATCCCGCGCGGCAAGATCATTGAGGACGCCCGCGGCGACCTGCCCGAAGCAGAATTCGAGCAAAAAGGCATCGTGACCGAGGTCGGCATGCAGCGTCTGCGCAGCTTTTTGAGCGAGGTTCCGGCCGACCGCTTCGCCACGCCGCTGAAGGTTGCCGACATTCCCCGCCTGTTCACGGCGGAGACGTTCTGCAAACTGGTCGCCCGGGCCCAGCGTGCCGCAGCTACGACCAGCTGAGCCGGACAGTTGAAGGAAGCGCGGGAGCGCAGAGAGCCGATGTCCGGGCATTTCAGCGCGTTTTCTCTGGTGGATCGGATCACGGACCTGCAACCCGGCAGGCGTGCGAAAGGTCGCTTTCAGGTGCCCGCAAAGATTTTCCGCTTCCCGTCTACTCTGGCCGCGGAGGCGATCGGTCAGCTGGCCGCCTGGAATGCGATCGCGCATCTCGGTTTCCGGGTGCGCCCGGTCGCTGGTCTGGCGGCTGAAGTTCGGTTCGGACCGCAGGTACAGCCGGGACAGAGCCTGGACCTCGAGACGGTCATCGAGAGCTGTGAGATGGATGCCGTCAGCTACAGCGGGTGGGCAGAAGTCGACGGCGTTCGCGTCGTAGAGCTCGACCACAGCGTCGGCCCCATGCTGCCGCTGGAAGATTTCGATTCCCCGCAGGCGATGCGCGAGCGTTTCGAGCTGCTCTGCGGGGCGGGAGCGCCGAGCGGGCGCTTCGCTGGCGTGCCGGAACCCGAGATGGAGATCGTCGAGCAGGTGCATGAACAAAGCGTGCGAGCGAAACTGCACGTGCCCAAACAAGCCGAATTCTTCAGCGACCACTTTCCGCGGCGACCGGTGTTTCCGGGGACGCTCTTGCTCGATGCCCAGCTCGAGCTGGCCTTGAGGTTCGCGGCGGGATGGCGGCGCTGGCCGCCAGGTGAAAAACTGGCCGCTACGCGCGTTCCCGACATGAAGATGCGCGCATTCATCCCGCCTGGCGAGATCCTGGAGCTCAGGGTCGATTTCGCTGGATCGGATGAGCCGAACAAAGCGAGAGCGACAACCGGCGTGCGGATGAACGGTAAGGCGGTCGCGAGCGGAAAACTCGAGATCGCCGTGCGGAGCTGAACAATGAACAACGCGAAGAGACGCGTCGCGATCACGGGTCTCGGGCTCGTCACTCCGGCCGGGAACGACGTCGAGGCGAACTGGGAAACCCTGCTGCGAGGACGCAGCCGCATTTCGACCATCAGCCGCTTCGACGCCAGCGGTTTTCCCGTGCGGATCGCCGCGGAAGTCAAAGGCTTCGACGACGCCGTGGCGGGCGATCGCAAGCTGCTCAAATTTGCCAACCGCTCTCACCGCTTCGCGCTGGCTGCCGCCGACCAAGCCATACGCGATGCGGGCATCCAGCCCTCCGACGAGACGGGTGGGCGCTGGGGATGTGCGGTCGGGACCGGCATGATGGGCATGGAGTTCTCGGATCTGGTCGCGCTCCACCGGCACAGCGCAGCCACCGGAGCGCTCGACGCGCACAAACTGCTGGAGGATGAAGTGGCGCTCGATCCGATGGTCTTCTGCCGCAGTCAGACGCCTGCCGGCATGTCGCTGCTGCTGCGCCGCTACGGCATTCGCGGCTACGCGACCTCGGTCCACACCGCTTGCGCTTCCGGCGGACAGGCGCTCGGCACGGCGATGAAATTGATCCGGCGCGGCAAGGCCGACTACGTGCTAGCCGGCGGCTTCGATTCGATGATCACCCCGATCGGGTTGTCCGGCTTCTGCCTGCTCAACGCGGTTTCGCCGGACAACGACACACCGGAGCGCGCCAGCCGTCCCTTCGATATCACGCGCAACGGCTTCGTGCTGGGCGAGGGTGCGGGATTCCTGGTCCTCGAGGAGTGGCAGTCGGCGCGGCGACGCGGAGCGCGGATCTACGCTGAGCTCGCAGGGGACGGCAATTCTCTCAGCAGTTATCGCATCACCGATTCGCATCCATCGGGCGATGGCCCGATCCAGGCGATGCGTCAGGCGTTGGACGACGCCGGGGCTGTGCTCGACGACGTCGACTACTTGAATGCGCATGGTACATCGACGCCGATGAACGACCGCAGCGAATGCGCCGCCGTGCGCGTGGTGTTCGGCGGCAAGACCCGGCAGGTTGCCGTGAGCTCGACGAAGAGCGTCATGGGCCACCTCATCGCCGCGGCCGGTGCAGTTGAAGCTGCCGTTTGCGCGCTCACCATCCGCAACGGTGTCCTGCCGGTCAACGCCAACTTGAAAGAAGTCGATCCCGACTGCGACCTCGACATCGTGCGGGGCGATCCGCGCCGGCGCCGGGTGCGCGTGGCGATGTCCAACTCGTTCGGCTTTGGCGGCTCGAACAGCTGCCTCGTGTTCCGCAATCCCGAAGAAGTGGATGGGCGGGCCGGAACCGCATAGCCGATGGCAACCGCACCAAAAATCGTCGTGACGGGTGCCGGCGCCTTGTGCGCAGCCGGGAAGCAGCCCGCGCAGATCTGGGAGGCAGTGCGCAGAGGTCGTTCGGCACTATCGCCGATCCGACAATGGGACACCGCGGATTGGCCTCGCCGCATCGGCGGCGAAATCGTCGACCTCGATCCGGTCGCGCTGCTCAAGGATCGCAAGATACAGAAGTTCATTCGACGCTCCGACGTGTTCGGACTGTACGCGGCAGATCAGGCGATCGAGGCCTCCGGCATCAGCAACCATCGCGATACGCTGGACGACGCAGCGGCGGCTGAGTTCAGCGACCGCACCGGGGTCTACGCGGGCTCCGGTGGCGGGACCTATCAAAGCCAGTACGACTACTTCCCCCTGCTGACCGAGGCCGGCGGTGATCTGCACAAGTTCGGAGCTCAACTCGGCGACACCGTGAACCCGATGTGGCTGCTGCAGACGCTGCCGAACAACGTCCTCGGCCACGTCGGCATTCGCCACGGTTTGAAGGGCCCGAACGCATGCATCACCAACCACAGCGTGAGCGGGATGCTGGCGATCGTGGAAGCGATGCAGGCGTTGCGCTACGGTGAAGCCGACCGCGCGGTTGCGGTCGGGCACGATTCGCCGATCGAGCCGCAGACCATCCTCTATTGCCATCGCGTCGGACTGCTCGCGGAGGACACGATCCGCTCCTTCGACGCGCAGCGCGATGGCAGCGTGTTCGGAGAAGGCGCAGCCGCTCTGGTCTTGGAGACCGAAGCTTCGGCTGCCGGCCGTGGTGCAGCGTCGCTCGCCGAAGTTCTGGGCAGCGGCAGCTCCGACGATGCGCAAGGCCTGTTCGCGGTCCGCGAGGACGGCGCAGCGCTGGCCGATGCGATTCGAGATGCGCTGGAAGACGCCGGTCTGCGGGCATCCGAGGTCGGGATGATCGTCGGGCACGCCAACGGCACGCGACAGTCGGACGCATCCGAAGCGGCAGCGATTTTGCAGGTCTTCGGTGCTGGCGCCCCGCCTGTTACCGGCTTCAAGTGGGCGTTCGGGCATCTGATCGCCGCCTCCGGCATCATCGAGACTGCGCTGGCGCTGGTGGCCTTGCGCAGCCGCACCGTTCCCGGCATCGCCACGCTGCAGGAACTGGACCCCGCCTTTGCACAACTGCCTGCATCTGCGTCAGCGCGACCGCCGCGCAGCGACATCGCGCTGATTATCTCGCGCGGTTTTGGAGGGACCAACGCCGCCCTGCTGGTCCGCGCAAGCTAGCTTCGATGGCCGACGCCGCACAGTCGGCCACGCGCTGCGGGATCGATACGGTCGAGATCGCGCGCATCGAACGGTTGCTGCGCGAGACACCCGCACAGGATCTGCTCAAGATCTTCTCACCCGAAGAGCTGCGCGACAGCGGCGAAGGTCCCGGACGCGCCGCCGGCCTCGCAGCCCGCTTCGCGGCAAAGGAGGCCTGTCTCAAGCTGTTTCCGCGGGAGACGGCGATGGGTAAGATCGAGGCAGCGGACTTCTCCGTGACGCGCGACAACTACGGCGCTCCCCAGCTCGCTGCAAGCCCCACCGCGTCGGATGTGCTGAACCGACATCGCATCGGCCAAATCTCTTTGTCACTCAGCCACGATCGGGGAAGTGCGGCGGCGGTAGCGCTCGCGACTCCGCTGCAAGTCGAAGTGCCCCTTTCCGGCAGGCTGGCTTACCGACTGCTCCCCTTTCGCCGCCGCGTGGTCCTCGACAATCTACAGCTCGTGTTCGGGGACACGCTGACCAAAGAGCAGATCACGCAGCTGGCTCAGGCGCACTACGCGCACATCTGGCGGCTGATGGTCGAGTTTTTGCGCTTCCCGATGATGTCGCGTTCACGGCGGGCGCGGCTCGCGCGCGTGGAGAACGAGCAGGTGCTTCGCACTGCGCACGCGCGCGGCAAGGGCGTGCTCCTGCTCACCGGCCATTTCGGCAACTTCGAGGTGGCGACCGCCGCGGGCATCATGAGCTTTCCCGAAGCACACGGCCGTTTTCATTTCGTGCGCCGTCCGTTCAAGCCGCGCTGGCTGGAGAACTTCGTATACGGCCGTTCTCGTCGCCTGGGATTCGGCTCCATTCCCAAGCAAGGCTCGCTCGATCTGTTCATCGACCGGCTGGAAGCCGGCGATCTCGTTCTGTTCCCGTTCGATCAGTACGCCGCGGGGCGTGACGGCATTCCGGTCGACTTCTTCGGGCACCCGGCAGGCACGTTCCGAAGCCTAGCGATCATCGCGCGCGCCACCGGTGCTCCAGTGGTACCCGCGGCGACCTGGCGCGAACCCGATGGGCATCATGTACTCCGCTTCGAGGAGCCCCTCACACCGATCGAGTGCGAAAACTACGACGAGGAAATCCGTCGCAACACGCGCGCCTACAACTCCATGCTCGAGCGCCTCATATTGCGCCACCCGGAGCAGTGGTGGTGGATGCACCGCCGCTGGAAGTCAGGTTCCCGGCGGCAGCGCTGATAGCGGTCGCGGGTCTGTCCACGGAGGCGATCTGTCGTGGCGGATTGATCATGCGTCAGTTACTGTCCCCGTTGCGAGGATCGACGACACCGGGCGTGTCCACGGCGTCGAAGCGCGGGTCGTAAGAGATCTCGCAGCGAGCCAGTGCAGCGCTGAGCCAAGGGCTCTCGAGCAACCTTTCGAACGCCCGCGAGCCATCTCGGCAGAAAGCTTTGGCTGCCAATTCCCGGGCCTGGACCGAA